>JGI24021J15306_10003451_pt1 | contig 17809 bp, 12 predicted proteins | sample Ectturendosymbi1_FD_15306 | JGI IMG/M metagenome (IMG submission 15306)
CCTTTGAGCGTTGGCTACAAGGCGGTCCTGGTTCACGAATTTGCCAGGCCCCCCAAGTTCGCCCTTCGGTCGAAAATCCGAAATGAATTCTCAGCTACCTTGCTGTTTTCGAGAGGCAGACCTATATCCCCTTATTCCGTACCTGCTCGAAACGTTATTTCTTGGTTTGTTTCTTGTTGGGCCCTTTTCTGACTGGTCACCTGATTTTGGTTTATCTTTGTTGGGCCCTTTTTGGTTTTGTCACATGATTTTACTTTACTTTACTTGGGCCTTTTGCTCTGAATTTTCTCATAGAGAGTACTTTTTAGTTTCTTTTTGTTGGGCCCTTTCACTCTGAAACCTTTTCATGAGAGATTCTAGGTATCTTTTAGTTGGGCCTTTTGTGAACTAGCTCTTGTTTTCACATGGTATCATGTAATGACTACGAAATGCACTTTTGGATATGGCATTGGAGAAATGGTTCAATGTATGCATATAACACTTGGGAGAATTTCCCATATATGCTTTATATGGTATGTTACTCGAATTAGCACCACTTCTACCCTCGCAACTGCGACAGCTGACACTGCAAGTGTCTATACAACAGGTGCACTTTTTTTCCTGTATGTCATGGGGATAGGTTTCCCATTTTGTCGGAGAACTTATCAGTCATTCGGTTCTTTGTTAAGTCTCCTTTTCCGTTTGTTGTCACAAAACCTCGATATTCGTTGGATTACTGTTTCCTTGACTAAATTTCGTTATTACTTTAGCATGACTTCCACTATGATTCCATTGTGCTCCGTATTTTGTTATAAATCCTTTAAGCCTTAACTATGGTTCCTATTTTATTGTGGCTTCTACCCCGTAATGCATGGCTATGATGGTTAGTAACAAAAAGGTTAGTAATCTTTTTCACACGTAAAGTTTTCGGCAACGTTCATTAACGCGTTGCAAACAATCCAGACAGTTATTTTCTTCAGTTCTTCTTGAAGTGACGGAGGGGTACTTTTTCTCGTCATATATCATTGTCTTTCTCATAAAGGTATGTTGGGGTTAATTTTAACCACAACAACAGACGGACGAGGTGTTTCTCTGATATTCTAAGTTTGCAGATAAAGCAAACGTGTTTTTGATAAACGTGTTTTTGTACACTAAACGTGTTGTGTTGTTGTTACACTAAACGTGTTTTTGATACACTATTGAACGTGTTTTTGATGCAATCTACAACCGTACCTGTTTTAGTTCAGAATATACGATTTGGCTGTGGAGCCTGGTGATGGCGGTTCAAACACGTCATGCACGTACGATTACCTCAATTTCACGATTACGTCTATAGGAACATATACATTTTGTGGGTACGTATTAACCAGTAAAATACTTATGTCTCTGTAGCGCATCAAGCTTGACAGGACGTAGAAGTTTGGGTTTTACCGACTGCTGATATATCATGGCCGAGAAAAGGCAAAGCCTTCGTTGAAATCATCCAATTAACAAAACAACAGAGATGATCGTAATGATTGTTTTTAGCCGCTGAAGCCGCTAATTCACCCCCCAAAAATCGATATTTCTCGTATCTGCTTTTATACATCATTCCAACTTTGCGAAATAGAACTTTTTTATCGGTTGCCCTGTACGTGCGTTTTCACCAACATCGAATAAGTTGTTCTCTTTCAATCGAGTGTTTCCCATTGTTCTCCAACGTCACGATAAAAGCCCACTCACAACTAAATTCGGGAAATAAGTGCGCCTTGATCCACTTGACTGCTGTTGTATACTTGACGGACTACTGTAACAACTAGAATGGCATTTGAAAAAGTTCTTGGAGTAACTTAACTTTTCTTCACGATTGTGTGGATACAATCTTGTGACTATCTGCCCTTTCTTGCTGTCTAGCATCNTTCGTACCAGGAATAAAACCTTGAAAGTTTAATAAAATCTTAACTGTTACGCATCATTACAACAAGCGCATAGATNTTCTATNAAAAAACTGAGAAATACTGGCAAAAATAAAAAAAACTCGGTGTTGCAGAACAAGAAATTAAACGCAGTTCGGTGCATAATTGCATCTCCCACAGTTCACCCTCCCATCCTTTAAATAAAACTCCAAATACTATTACAAGGTGGAGGTTGTTTGACAAAAATGTTTATTTGTACACTCGCAGCGCAACAAAAGTTTTTGTCAAAAACACGCGTGTGATGAATTACAAACATTTTTGCAGAAAAACAAACGTGGAAATCACAAATGCAGTAAAGCACTTCAATTATTGTCACTGAAGTGAATACCACTTTTAACAAAACTTCACAAAAAATGTTTGTTTGTTCTGTTGAACACGATAAGTTTGTCAAATATAAACAGGATGGTTCGTTTCAGTGATGTTCTTGGTATTAATAATCGATTAAGCTGCAAAATTATTTGCAATGTTAAAATGGAAAGGTATCGCGTGATGCTTTGATGTTAAATGAATCTAGCTAACTCAGTTTCCCAACTTCCTTTACTTGTTATGGCGTAAAAGCTGACACACTTGTTCTTCCGCAAACTTAAAAAATGCCTCCATTTCGTTGAGAAATTCCTCATAAGGAAAACTCTTTGTCCTACTGTCTAATTCTAAACTTACAACCTTACAGGTTTCACAGACCCGACAAAGAATTTAAAGGCATGGGCTCGTTGACTGTGCATTTTCACAGCGACAACAGCGTGAGTTATCGAGGATTCCAAGGTGCCTATCAACGTAAGGAAAGCAATTTTTCGCACGAAACTTTCAAAAAGCCGCTTCTCTTTACACTGTTAGACTTATCAATAAAACAAGCTACTGTCGAAGTAATTTGCTTGAAGTAATAGAATACTGTAAAATTAAAGATACATGCATGCATGCATGCATTTGACATGATAAACATGTGTGCACAGAGAAAATTGTAACTGAAGACGGTGAATCCGTAACTTTCCTTTTGCAGGGCGACACAATTACGACCCTTGTCAACCAAATCCTTGCGCCAATGGAGAGTGTGTTGTTGCAGAAGACCGTATAAGTACAAGCTGCATCTGCTCACCGGGGTACTGAAAATCACGCCTCGTCATTGTGTAATTGTAAGGCTAGTATCTGCTGATTACTGCTGTGGAAATCAGGCACTTAGTCNACGATTTATTGTCATTTTCTGTGACTTTCTTGACAATTCTNAAGTACGGGATATTGTTGCCAAATAGCTGGTACCTCCCAATGCTATCATAGGGAAGTAACNGACCTCGCAAAATTTGTTGGCAAATGCAACATGATTTTAACGTAACTTAGTTAAAAAGTACCAAAAAGACAATGCCATATAGTTTTCCTTGCAGGAATTTTACCGTTCCTGCAAGTTGAAACGATAAAGCTACATATAACTGATTTTTCTAAAGTTGTCAAATGTATGCGAAAAAATCAAGTCATGCTTGAAGCACTGCTATTATGACAACGGAGCTAACCATGCATTACGGCAAATATGTTCATTGCTAATCGGCGTTAACAGTTCCGTCTCCAGTGGAAGATCCAGAGTGCCGGGCCCCACAGTTGGAATTGGCGACCCTGTTGCAAAGAAGCGATGAATTTTTGTTCTAAAAACGGCCACGATTTTTTGTTGTCTCCGCATCTACCAAAGCCTAGCGACGTGGCTGGACTTTGCCTCAACAACATTTAAACAAAATAGTTTTGTGCATTTATTGCTTTCCTGTGTAAAAAAGAAATACTGCTGAGTATGTTACAGGCACAGCTGAAATTAAATTTCCAAACTGATTATATATTGAGAGGTGGTTTCCGCAGATTTACTGGTGAGCAATGCGAGATCGATATCAATGAGTGTGATTCGGAGCCTTGTCTAAATGGAGGAAATTGCTCCCAAGACAGAGCACCAAACCAGTATGAATGTCAATGTCCGCTAGGCTGGACAGGAGCAAATTGTGAAAGCGGTTTGTAAACGTTTTTACAAATGTTTGAAGTGCACATTTTATGCATGACGTTATTGTACTGAGCTGTAGCGTTATTATGATGGTTTTTCTCAGCTTAACTGAAGACAATAGAAAAACACAAGTTTGTTTAATGAAAGTCATTTAACTTTCAAGAAATCTCAAGTTTGTCAGTGAACTGTAACTGAGCTCCTCTATGGTTGTAGTTCTCAGCAAGAATAACTTAATTGCCCATAAAAACGTAAAGGAGATGCTTGAAATCAAAATGTGTCCCACTTGCCTAATTGCTAGTTTGAATTAAGTGGGAAACCTTCACCTTGGACAGGGTTTTAAAAAATAATTTCATGAACAGCGATCCAACCTCTGTTAGCCCAGCAGCAGTGTTTCCGATCTAGTACTTTGAATTCTCACGTGAAGCATGTCAAAGAGAAACTACAAGAAAGTCGAAATTCACTTGGAAACCCGAAACTGAAACCGCCTCATAACGAGAAATACTCTTGCAGCGAATTTTTATTATATCTTAAAGTGCTCGCATATTTCACTGGCCCCCTTGGCTTACTTTCTTTGCCATATATGAACTTTTAAAGATACGCACCGTTTTCATCTTTATTTAAATACATTTATGTAACTGCTACCGAGTTAATCAACAGAAAATACGCAATGCAATTCATATAAAAGTTATTGGGAAATCTCGCGATTTAATTAGTAGTAGTCCAGCTGAGAACCTATACGCAATTATTTAGAGTGGCATTAATTTTTGTTGAGCTTGCTGGGTTGCCTTTTTCTTCTTAAACAAAAACAAATTTTATTTTGCAGAAGCCTTGCATCCGTGTGAGTATGGTCCCTGTCTATATGGAGGGACGTGCGTTTCACTCGAAGAGTATGCTTTCGAATGCATTTGTCCGCCAGGCTACGAGGGAGACACATGCGATATCAGTGAGTACAAAAAATTGCATGGCATTTTCTTTGGTACAGCCGAGCAAGCGGGTTATAGCTATAATATTAGATATAGTTTGCCATATGTTATGAAAGTGCTAAATCATAAATGACGTAAACACAGAAAAAAGATGCAGCTCACTGGTACTAAAACTACATAGTTTAATTGCTGATACACTCCGTAACTGACTCTTTGTAAGACACTCTTAACGTTTGATAGAAGTTTTATCACATTGCATTTCTTTGGATGTTGTGCTACGTTTGTATTTTGAAACAACAGAGGTTCAAACGCTTATCCATAATTTCAGTGGCTTACCAAACGGGACAAAGCAATTTAACGGGGCAGAACAGATTATTCTACTCATTCTTTATAACATTTTGGAAAAAAATCAGAAAATTATGGAGTGATCGCGATATACCCCTTTTCAGGCTATACATTCTTAAAGGAACATCATTTTCACTTCAAACTTTCAAAAATTATCATTGACATTCCTACAGTTCACTTTTTAATCCACTCAGACACCGATTTAGCTTATGGTATAACGTTTGCCTATATGCCATTGGGCAAACTGCAAATTATTTAAAAATTTTAAGCAACTGATGACTGCCACTTGAATTGTGTCTCACTCACAGCAAAGTTTTATAACTTTTTCCAAAAGTTATGCAAAGGACATAAGTTTAAAAAGCATTGTATTTCGCAAAACATTCAGCGTTATAGTGTAAGGTGTTCCTTCTTTATTTTTTCATCACAACGACGCTGACTTTAAATTGTTTTAATCGAAAAAGACAACAAATATGAGACAAAGCAGCAACTAAATTGCATCAACAGAAACAATAGAGTTTATTATAATGTAGTATTCACTGGCATATCGAGAAGAACCCCTATGGAAGTAGGCGGAGAGCGCAAACATGACTGGAGGTATACATTTTGTGTGATATTTTAAGGTGGTAGCAATTTTTAAGTCAGAGTAGATGATGGTCGGACCATGCAGACTAATTTTTTACGACGGTTTACACGCACTTCTGCAAATTGCTGCTGGTGAAAATATCAAAGTGAAATCAAAAAATTCCTGAGAGCTCATAGGCAGTTTTTTTCCATGAGAATGGGATTCCAGGGGATGACATGGCACATTACAACTGAAATTTGTCCTGTGTTTCATCGTAACTAATTTTAAAGACATATGGAAGGAATTTTCTGAAGCTGAATACCATGGCTATGTTCACAGCACAGTAAGCATTAGCCTACACATAGACGCTCAGTACCATGGCGTAGTGATGCGAGGTCCTAGAAAAATAAGCTCCTGGTCCTTTTTCAGGTGGCACAACTTTAAAAGGGTTACTGGATTTTGTGTCGGGTAGTTTTTGGCGCCGCCTTTTTGGCTATGAGTGTATGGCGCCCGGTAGTTTTACACCCCTAACATAGTTAATTTTGGAAATAACCATAACGTTACTGACGCTATTTCATTCAATTTACTCGAATGCTACCACATCTATTTAGCTTTGCTTGTGTCGTAAAAATATGAAATTGTTTGATTTCAGAGACTGGCTGCGGTAATCCAGGGATTCCTTATTTAAACGTTGACAGACGATTTAATTTTCACACACGTTTGGAATTCTCTTGCGAAGAAGGATACGACATGATTGGAGAGAAATTTACAGAATGTCTAGAAAACGGTTCGTGGTCAATTAAAACCCCTGAATGCAAGAGTAAGTTGGTTAATGCTTTATGCTGCCAGTCTTGATTTTGTAGCGGAAAAATGGCAAAGCATTCAATGACTTGAATTGAGTGCTGTTTTTCGAATGACCAAAAATTAATTAGATATTTTCTTGGCTGAGCTGTTTACAGGATCACTTCTCACAAACGTTTTGTCGCTAGAGAGGTTGTGGTAAGCGGCGATGGAGACAAAAAACTAGACAAGACATGAGACAATTTCGATTTTGGATGCTATATTTTAACAAAATCACAAATTATTTTACCGCTGCTAATATGAAATTTACTTTTGCTTTGTACTGTCTTGATACAAGATTCCTTGGTTTACTCAATGTAAGATAGGTTGCGTTTTGTGGACCTAATGTATACCTCAGGCGGTAGAGCCGCGTAAAATACTGCGGATTTGGAAAAAGCGCAAGGAACATACGCTTACAGAGGCGTATATATGGTTTTATTTTACCAACAACCTACAAAAGCACTTCGAAATATTTTCATTTCAAGCATTTACTCCGCCTTGAAACGAAGTAGGCCCCTAAAAAAAACTTGGTAAAAACTTATTCCGCAATCTCGTTCGTCTGTCATCTTAAATCTTCAATCATTAATGTGAGGCAGGGTTGCAGGGGGGGCAAGCGCACCTCCAATAGTTTTGATTTGTTGAAAGTCCGGGCACAATCCCTGAAAATTTGGGGAAAATCCCAAAATATCTATGCGAAATCCCTAAAAATCCGAACAAAAATGGCGCCCAATGTTGTTTGACTTCAAAAAATGGCTCCCAACGTTTGCGTAAAACAAACGAAGACCTTTTTTTGGAGGTCACACAAAAAAATGACTTCATGATCTTTGTGAGAGAACATTTGTAGGTAAAAGTCACAAAATAACTTTTCTGGCAAGTTTAGGGAAATTCGGGCAAAAATCCTTCGCACCCCCGAAAATTTGCTTGCTCCTACACCTATGGCTTCAATTGTATTTTTTATCCCAGAACCAACATTTGGCACCAACCGCCCAACATTTCAAGATAGGAAATTTGTGTAATCCATTGATATGATATAGGCTACTCAACTCACTGTTGAGTAATGAAAAAGTGCGTTTTTCTTTTCACCACATTTAAATCATAATTGAATTTTTCAGAAAATGAAAAAGCATCCCAGTCGTTAAGATGTGAAACTAAACATGCTTTTCTAAATTTTCTCCATGATTCATGTTTTTCCAATCCCTTTTTGTTCGAAATATTCCCGGGAAGTCTAACACGAAAGGCGTTTTAATAGCGAGTCTTCCACCATTAGATGATACAACACAGCGCTCAAACGAACAGTTATACCACGAAGGCTGTGCAACGCGTACGTGTTTATGCTTCATGATTAAATACGGTTTTAGTTGTTCATTTTTCATTGAAACGAGAATACAAAGAGTCACTGTAATTATTTTCTTTCCTATGCACATCCCATTCTTTTCGGCTTGGAAGTGCACTCCATATTTTTTTCTGTTTTGTTTGTTTTTCTTTTGTACTTCATTAACTAGTTTTTGTTATTTTTTTGCTTTTTTATTTTTATATTTTGTTCAAACGTATTTTTAACCACACCAAATTCTTTCAATCAATTTCGATCCACTCATCTGCCTATGCAGGCAGGGCCCCACATGGGGAAGTGCCGCCCCGGGACGAGTGGAAAAGTGCCGCCCCCTCCACCACCGGGACAGTCCCAGCCAAATCGGGACGTATGGTAGGTCCAGCCTTAAGCAAAATCAAAAACCTAAATCTAACTTTTGGTTCATTCCTTAAAGACCATTTGCTATTCCTTTTTTTCACCAAAAGTGCCAGCCCCCGAAAAGTGCCGCCCCGGGGCATTGTCCCCCCTCCCACTCCTTGTCGAGGCCCTGTATATAGGCATGCGCTTTCATCTGTACATTTTCTTCACGATACTCGTGACTTGTTTTTTTTCCTAACTGTGCTTATTTGATCTCGAACTTTTGTTTTTCAACACTTCAAAAACTGATAAACAGGGTTGGTTGACCAAATGACCGCCATGGTCCTTCACCAATGCTATGACACAGTACCACTCTGTTTACACTGATCAGTTATTATGCCATTGTATTTTCATTTGCTCTAATGTTCACTGACGGTTGGTATACCTAGTGTGCGATGGCTTTTTCCATTTCTTCTGATTATTAGCTGAGTCATATGAAACAATAAACCATTACCATTTGTGGTTTTGGATTGATTAAACGTACTCTTTCAAAAAATAAAAATTTTTTAAGAACAATGACAATTTGCATAAACATTAGTAACATCGTTCAATATTACAGTATTCGGATTCAATCTTTCGGATATTACAGCATTCAGTATTACAGATTTAACAATTTTGCAAGCAAGAGAGCAAAACCGCAAACTTAATTGCTCGTTATGACATTGTAAAAATGTAAAAACGTGTTACGTTACTTACTTTCTGATTTACGTTTTCAGAGAACGAAACCCTATCTGGTGGTACGAGCAACCTCAGTCCTTGGGCAAAAACTATGATTGGATTAGGCTCAATACTTACTGTGAATATTGTAATTTTTGTTTCTTATCTACAATACAAAAGGTATGATTTTCGGGTAATATAGTTTGTAGAAAATTGATTCAAGTTGGTGGATTTTAACCTTGTTCGGTTCGTGGCTCTCATGGCGTTAGAATAGATTCAAAAACTTGCGGCACCTTAGTCAAGCGCAGGTCCGCCACGGGGGGGGATATTTGGAGGCAATTCCCCCCAATTTTTTGTGCCCACCAAAATTTTGTTGTGCCCAGAAATTTTTTTATTAAAATAAATAAAACAAAAATCTTGCCCTTTGAAAAGGTATTTTGCCCCCCAAACCGTAAATCTGGCCACGGGTCTGTACTAGCGGACAACTCACAGCACAGTTTCTAAGCCTTATTCTGTTGATAGGATATGTGAAGCCTATGCGTAGCAGGCGAAGGTGGACGGAGATGTGTAGCCCCAAAAACTGTTTGTTTTGGGGGGAAAATCATGTCAAGCACGGGAAAAAAATTCTGCAATGAAAATGCAATCTTTCAAAACAATTTTTATCAAATTAACCTTTTTTCTTTATCAATAGGTAAAAATTGCAATGGATGAGTCTTTGTGTTGCTCCGAAAAGCTAGGTAGAAAACTTTTTTGAAAATCTATTATTGGACATGAACATTTTTGGACAAAACCCTGTATCCCCCACATTTTCTCTACCTCTACGCCTATGTGCGAACGCGGTTAGAAGAATGGACTGCTTCTTGAATGACCCGCATGTGGAAGGGCTAAGAATATGAGCATGCAGTGGAAGATAGACATTTGATTTCCATATTCGCAAGCTCAAGAGTTTTACTGTATGCACGGCACAACAATCCCCAGACCAGCAAGTTCATGTGATCTCACTACAGAAAAGGTTGCATCAACTAATCCTGATTTTTCTTGACAGCCCTGTGTCAATGATGGAAAGAATGCGTTCATTTTTCTCAACCGATTCTGGGAACAACATACCTGCAAATGTCAACTTTGTGTCGACGAAAGTGCACGCGGACGTGATACCCACTGAACATTTTTGAGTTATTGGTTGGTCTTTGAGAAACACAGCTGCTACAAAAAGACGAGCAGTTTCATTTTCTGCTTGAATTAAAATCGTGTCAAATTTGCTTCAGGCAAGAGCGCAGGCCAGAATTGAACAATCACCAAGCTCAACGCATTTTTCAAACATTGAGATGCTTTTGAAACTTCGAAGCAGTATTTTACTTGCTCCTTGTTCACTTCATTGCGTGCTTGCGCAACATTCTTTTCTTTTCCGTCGTCTTTTATAATTGTACCCGAACCTGATAACCATCAAAATGCCTCTTTCGTGAAAACAAAGTGCTTTGCACAGTAAATATCTTCTGTAGTGCACTAATACATTGTAAAAATCCTTGTTCGTCAAATCCGGTTTCAACCTTACGGGCATCGATTTCCTGTAAAGCGATTTGTGAGTTTTTAGGAAGCACCGAGTTGACGTAACTGAGCGACTGAACAATGCTCAGGTGGACGTAGAGGAAACGTCATGTTTTCAAGACCTATCTATTTAGCTTCAAAAGTTTGCGCATTGAACATAAGGCCTGTTGATTTGTGATCTAACATCCAGTGATTAATGCCTGTCTCGTTTTTTGATGAAATGAGAACTCAGGTTTAACTCAAGGAATACTTCCGAGTGTGTATTTCATGAAGTAGCAAACCGTCGCATCTATATTTAGTCACAGCCAAGGCCAGTGACGTACCTAGAGGTTTGTGCCAGGAAGGAAAAGCTTAGCTGAAGGGGGCCCACTCACAACAGCGTTGGATGTTAGACCAAAACTCACAACAACGTTAAGAAATGATAGTGAGTTAATCTCTGGATGTCCATACTAGTTAAGAATAAGAAAACACCCCGAAAAACAACAAATTGAAGAACACTAAATATCTAAATTCAACTAAAGCGGCCCAGTTTTTACATTTAGCTTGCCAGGGAGGGCGGCTCGCCCCCTTGCTCCCCCGTCAGTTACGCCACTGGCTAAGAGACTGGTGTAAGTCGGGCTTGCATCACCTGCACCCGTTCTACAGCTTTGCCTTTCTACTTAAAATACAACAGGTGCTGCGTCTTTCGATTTTTGCTGTGGCGTTCATGCTGTGTCTACGGGCGTCCGCAGAAACTTTTTCAGGGGGGAAGCGTCGACATTTTGCTTATCATAATTTTCGGGTTGCTGACGATGCAAATCGACGTTCACAAAACGTTTTACCCTTTCCACACCACAAAGCAAATGCTCCATTTTACGGCAACAGTCACAATAATGCGCTTCATTGGAGCAATTACGATAATTTACAGTATTACACAATAGGCGTTCTTCAGATTTTCCAAGCAGGTACTTCTTTTCAGATAACCATTGCTATGTTCGTCAACGAAAGAAGCACTGCCACCTTTTGCCAGAAACCGTTTCTACATTTCAGCCATCAGAATTATTTTTCTTTCGTGAGTGATACCGGGTAAATAAACTGTTATCCAAGAATTAAATCAGTTTATTGGAACAAAGTTGATGACTTCACGTTTTCTACAAAATTTTGGTTCTCAGTGCTAATTTCCAGGGAAGAGCGACAACTGCCCGTACCCCCCTGCGGATGCCCGTGGGTGGCTATGTCTGCATGTGCACTTTGCGTTTTTTCGACTTCATTGTATCGTGCAAATATCGCCATATTGTTGCTTTTGACACTGTTCTCAACACTCGCATGATACTGAAGACCTTGGTTGCTTCGTATACAGTACTTTGTTCAAATCGAACCCAGCTTTAGTTCTTGTGCGATCGCAGCCGATAAAAGAAAAAAACACGTCGGGTTTTATGTTAAATTTATACCAGAGCAGCAACCAACAGCATTGCAAGCACAACGTTTGCACCGAACACAAAAGCAACGCACATTTTAAACAAAGGGAATTGCAGCAGACGGTCATGATACCAAGGGAGAAAGCATCGCCCGATCAACTGGTGATCTTAACACAGGAAGTACCACCAAAAAAAAGAGTTTGAAAAAATGAAGACAGCAGCACACGAGCAAGTTAACCGCATTTGGCCACTGGATAGACCAGAGAAAAAGAGCCGGTCCCTCCCCTCACGACTTGCCCGGCCACAATTCGAGCCGATGGTGATTGGAGTGTGTCCGATAAACCTGCCAACAACAAATACGACTCGATGCTCGTGATCCACTAGACAAGCTACAAGATTCGCAAAGTTGGTGCGCGCATTCGTTTATAACTTGTATGAAAAATCTGTTCAGATCTTAGAAAGGACGCAACCAACCGAAAATTTCGATTGGCGAAAAAACTTTAAATATTTCAAAAATCATAAAAAAAGATTAAAACTAGTTCTAAATTTTATTTTTCGTTACAGCCGTAAAATGGCTAAAAATGTTCCAAAAGCCCCGTAGCGACGAAAATAGTCAAAAACCAAGGATCAAAAGTCAACTCGCTTTTCAGCGAATTTATCTTCTTGACCACGAGCTGAATGCACGCGCAATCGAAACCGCAAAATCTATTCAAGTTATCTTACTGCAAGGTTGAGTGGGATGCGCGTGAATATTCAAACAAACTGACCGTGAAGAGCAGCTTTGTTGACAAACTTCATCGTGGTTTCGAAGCTCATTTGCTGCAGAGGCGACACGCATGATTCAATGCCAGCGCGGTTGAAGGGTTTGTAAACTCCTTCGAAACACATGTAATCAGCGACCAGACTGAGATGTCGAGGATCAACCTCGATTCCTGAGCAGCAAAAATACGTCAAATATATGAGAGGGGTTTGAAGATAAGTGGACTTGACTCTCGAGCGCAAAGGATGCGGGTGTCACGAACAAGATGGACGAATGCATAATCATATTCATTTTCATCGAGGCATACTCAAGAAATTATGGGCAAAAGAATGACTAAAAGTAAAATTGCTTTTGTCTGAAATGCAGCAACTTTTATATAACGCATCATAGTGAAATAGCAACTCCATATTGCAGTCAGGCTACATGCGTTGTAGCGAGTTAGCTACAGCAGTTTGAGGGACACCTGATTCGATTTCGATACAACAGTTCTATAATTGCCCGCACAGATATTTAACCTCAACCACGAGAGGCAGAAAGCACCACGACGCATTATTGTCGAATTACAGCTGAACTTCTACGAACTGTGGATAAAAAAAAAGAAAAATCAACGTGTCCGTTCCTGAAGACAAAATCTAGAAAGGTGAAAGAAAATGAGATCACTAAATAACAACATCTTCACAGATGAGCCCATTTTTCCAACTAGGAGTTTACTGAACCGTTCGTCTCTTAGATTTTCGTATCGGACCTACGTGGCTCATAACATCGTCCAGGCCAGAGCTTACTCAATCAAAAAGCTAAGCCTTATTTGTCGCCAAATGAAATGTCGTATGACAGAACCAGGTAGACACTAACAACAGAGCTTGAAACAAATTGCCCATCGACCACATGCAACGGTGTCATGGCAACGTCGTTTGTTTCTAACCCTGCGCACAAGCACATGGAAAACAACAACTGACCGTAAACAGCGAAGACATTCGCGATTTCAGTGACAATCACTCTTCGAGCGGCTTCAATTCCGTAAATATTCGCCACCGAGTGGATGCAGTTGCAGTAAACTCGATTCACGTCCAAGCACTGTGGAAAACAAACAGTGAGTTCAACAACAAGCGTTTATTTATCCTGCGGCTGAGTTCATGTCAGTCGATCGGGCAAGTGACGTCAACCGCGTCTGAACCGGAATGCATATATTTCTCGCTCCACATTTCCGACAGGAAACAGACGACAGGTTGGAAAGCACGGAAGTCCAGAAACGTATCTCGACCTCCCCCCCAACACGAATGATTAAAGACTTGAATTTAAACAGGCAAGGAGGTCAGTGTTTGTTGTGTGAGAACTTTGGCAGACAACCCACGTCTTCGTTTTCGAAGATCTTGTAGAAATTTATCCCATCAGTGACGAGGTTCACGGCTCCGGCTTCGGTCACGGCCTGGCCCTGGGCCGGGACTAATATGCAGCGGCTGATCCCGGGCACAGCTCGGACGGGGCCCGAGGCGGCTTCTTCACGCACCAGCGACACCAAGTCGATGTGGGCCGAGGTCAGGGGCATCAACAGCGTCACCTGCGCGGAACAAAAGCTGCGATTGGTTGGTTCTTGTGCGACATCAGCCTGGAAAGTGCATTCAAAGAATTGATGCAAAGTGAAACGAGGGGGAATTCAAGCCAGCAAAGGCCGTTTGAAGAATGATTAAAAAAAAACTCACTTTAATGGTATTCGAATTTCTTCGCTAGCTACTGTGCAAGACAGTACGTGATAAACTCAAGCGCTGCATTTACAGATAATGGCATGAAGATAAAATAAGCCCTACACCAGTGGCCAATAAGAAAATTTCCTCACCTTGCACCAACCGTTCTCTTCGGAGTCAAACTGATAATCTTCGATCGAAACGTCACCGTGACTCATATTTTTCACGAACTGAACTCTCATCTCTGCATCAATCTGAGCAGCTTCACTCTTATCTTGAGTTTCTGCGCGCATGGAAAAGCATTTTCGTCAGTTTGGCAATTTAAACATTCCAATAAACTGGGGGGATTGAGCCTCAGGCCGGAAACTGCTGGTTGCAGTCGCAACGAAAATAACCGAACACATAAAACCGATATCAACGGACGACACCGAAGTGGCTCCCGCGGGGGTTAAGGCGACGAGTCAATTTGCTTCCTGGGCATGTATACATTTGGCTTTGTTGAAAACAATGCGACCTGAGTGCCTTTGTCTTCGTCAAAATCGGAAACACGTGGTTCCTGCGAAAGACTTCCCTGGAAAAAGCAAAATACATCTGCATTCCTGAAGTACTTCATCCCATACGTCATGAGTTAAAGATGAACTGATGCAGTGTCGTGCAAGTCGCGTAACACTCTGGCTTTTGCGAATAACAAATGATGGAGCTGGTTTTTACCGCAATACCAACCAACGCTTTTAGCACAAACCTTGTGGGGTCATTTGCTTCTTTCCGGAACTGGACAGTTCGTCGTCCATTTGCTCCAAATCATCGTCTTCTTGTCTTCCGAAATCCAATATTTGTTCGGAGGAGGGATCCGCTGCGAGCTCGTCGTCACCATCTAATACGCAATTAAATTATTTGCACGCATCACTGCGCGCACGTGACACGCTTAGCAGCATTGGGAAAAGACGACGAAACAGCAGCAACTTATGCTTCTGCGACGAAAACCGAAAACCAAACTGTAGCTTCGTGCACACCTTCTTGTTCTTCGTAATCCACTTCATCTTCTTTTTTCCGCTTTTGAGCTTCGGCTGCGGCGTCTCCGTCATCAAAACCAGCCTCGTCATCGACGTCGTCGTCATCAGCAACTCCAGCCTCACGAACGTCGCTTGCAAGCTCCTCCTGGCAACATTTTCAAGCAGGTTTTAACCACATTCATCATTCCCACTGGGTTTTCACTACAGTCACACTCTGTTAACTGTTAACACTACTGCACATTTCATTGAAGCAACCGACTGAATCTGGAACAGTTCAAACGCAAATGCCGAGAAAATACATGTAGTCAAAGCTCACTCGTGGATCATCAGGCCCGTAACTAGCTTGGGACACCAGGTGGGGCGAAGAATTTAAACTATGTCTAATAGTTTTAAAGTATGTCCTACACATTTTTCCAGGGAGGGGGGCGAATAAAATTTCCGCCTCCCCTGGTTACGAGCCTGTGGTTGCAGTTCAATACAGGATCGTTACAGTGGCACCCGAAGGATTATATTTTCCTACTCAGAATTCATAGTGAAAAGAGGACGCTACACGTCATATTGTAAAGATATCCCGGATTTGTAAAGGTATCACGATAATCAGCAAGAATTGATCAAATAGCAACATCTGCGATGAGTCGGTGCCACAACTATCGACTCGATGATGAAAATCAACTGGATCATTATCGACATGACATCATCTTGGAACGTTTGATAGTAAGAGCTGAGTGTGAACACGATATTTGTATGTCTCTGCAAAGGGGTAATGAAATGTAAGTTTACTGTCGTTACTTTCTTAAAATAGCACCTGGAAAGCTTTGGTGCTGTCGTATGGACGTAAAACATTAAACAGGCTGCTTACTTCATTCAGCAAGGTTTCTGCGTTCTCATCTTGCGCCTTTTCGCCAGGAGAGACGCCGCGTCGGGCGTTCTCTCGCGCCACTCTCTCCTCGATCACGAGATTCTCGTTCACGCGAACCTTCAGTCGCTTCGTGACCGCGAACAAGAAAGAACGTAAAAACCTGAAGCGAACAACGAAGCTAAAAGGTTGTAGTCAGGATAAATTAGAGTCTAATTTATATTAGACAAACCAACCGAGCTAAAGGCTGGAACAAATCATGATAATTTCACGAAAGATGTTTTTAGAAAAATAGGAATATGACTTCAAGCTATTCACTACACGAACAAGCTAAGGGGTAAAGAACGAAAACCCAAGTAACAATTCAATTACACAAGAAAATTTAGTCGATTCGCCATGACAGAATTCACTTTTCATCTAATTTGAGGGCAAAACAAAATAGAATTAGAAAACAGTATTCTGGCCACGGCGTATGACACCATACAAAATGGAGTGCTTGTTGCAAAAGAAACATACAAATCATTGAATTACGCGGAATATGAACAACCTCCCTATTCGTTACAACATGCACTAACTTTCTTTCAATGTGACGAAGGACAGAATCCCTTGTCAGACCGAAATCTTTCTTGAACTGTCGCTCAGACAAGAGATGCAGCTCGAGCACGCAGCGGCGCTGTCGAGTGGCTCCGTTACAGTGACCTACAACCAGCCGCTCCTCCAACTTAAACTTGTGCAGAACCTGTCAAAAGTGATTTTAAAGTAACGCTGTAATTTCACAGTAAAATAACAAAATAAGCTTCATCGTCATTTTAACTCGGTTACGGTACACTGGTCATATCGCTACGTTTGTGCGTCTTGCAGAAATAATTGCCTTGTTTCAGCCACAGGTTTGGAATGAACCTGTGGAATGAACGCCACAGGTTTAAAACCAAATCAAGAATCAAGTTTTCGAAGTCATGACAGAGACGTGAAGGAAGACAAACGCGCGCACGCAGTCAACGCAAAGCCCGTGTCCAACCTGACTGAGGGTGACTTTGGTGAATTGCTTGCAAAGCTTTTGCGCCCTTTTCTGTTGTTGGTCGCGCACGGGAACAGTCATTTGAGGAGTCTGGATTTGTCGACTTCCTACGGTCAGGATTTCACGCAATCTAACGAAGAAGAGTCACGAGTTAAAAACTTTACTCCAAAGCTTGCCTTGACAAGCCGGCAAGTTACCTCGGTATGCCCAGAGTGACGTTCATTTCACCGCGACCAGCGAAGTGGAACGTGTTCAGTGTCATCTGCGTCGAAGGTTCGCCGATACTTTGCGCAGCCAGCAAACCAACGCTCTCACCAGGTTGGCACAGAGAGTGTTGGTAGCGCAGTTTCATCAACGTGTCAAGTCTAAGAACACAAGATGACGACTCAGTGTTGTTATCCTAGAAGGTAATCCAACGCTTGGCCCCGTATCCAAGAAATCGTTTCCGGACTGCGGTATGATGAAGCAGTTTGTTCTATTCACACATAAAAAGTTGCATTTAGGTCTCCCAATGTATTACTCGAAGTTTTAGTGAGAATTGCTCGCATTTTGTGATTCTTCATATAAGAAGTTGCTTAG
>JGI24021J15306_10003453_pt1 | contig 17807 bp, 8 predicted proteins | sample Ectturendosymbi1_FD_15306 | JGI IMG/M metagenome (IMG submission 15306)
TCATCCAAAGTATCAAAAGACTCAGATTGTAGCCTAGTTTCCAGTAAAAACTTCAGCGAAATACTACCACCTAATGGTTGGCGCCCAGGGCCAAGCAAAGTGGGCCAAGATGGCCAAAAAGTCCTCCACTTATGACGTCACTCACAAAAACCCGCACCCCCCAAGCAAAAAATTTTTTTTTGAGTGCAGACTAGAACACTTGCCATGTCTTTTGTGACTTTTACCGGGTCTGTAGAGCACACCAGACCAGAGAAAATCCCGCACAAAGCCACGTGTGTTTAGGCGTTTTTTTTCCCGAAAATCCCCGAATCCTAGCGGACGCCAAAGTGTTAATGAGACGAAGCCAAATGAACTGCTTATGATGCAATAATTCAGTTAATCTATGACGAAATTGAAAGAACTTGAAATATGAAAAGAAAAAAGTTTGTTTTGACATATTTCAATCACCTTGGCGCAACCCATTTTCGATCCTTCGCGACCCATACTTTGGGAACCGCTGCCATAACTGATGATCAGAATGCTAGAACAAGCAGTTTGGCGTTCATAGCATAAAATAGTAAACATGGCTTGTGACAGATATATATGCCAAGCAATACAGTTTTTCAGTACATTGCCATGGTTTCCAAACTGCAATTTCTTCAATGCAAAGTTTCCTCCATAATGACTTGGTTTTATCAAAATCTTCCAGGCATATTGTTAGTTGCTGAATTTTGAAGTAGTGTGTATGGGATGAAACAAACAATGCGTTTAGGATAGAAAATTGAAGTTCAAGCATCTGTAGTGCACTCTGGGCATTTTGAAGAATGCATATCATGTATTGTTCTGCAGTTACTCCTCACATAAATCATCCTGCTTGTCACATCACCTATTCAGAAGAGTTTCACAGATTAGTAGTTTACAACCAGTGTAATGCAGGGAACCAAGCAGTACTCTGAAATTGGGGTGCTGCAAGTTTTTTGCAGGAAAGAACAAATGAACAATAAAAGCTTATGAAAAGCATGAANAAGGTGCTTCCAACTTATAATTTGTCAGACAGAAGCATTGCAAGTTCTCCTGTGTTGAACAATAGAGCGATAAATGAAAAAGTTCACAAGGGCAGTTGAAATGAATCACTTTGAGTTTTAACAATACATTGTGGTTCTGGAACTGCTAATTAAATCATATATTTTCATTTTTGCAAAAAAATTTACAGAAGTGTGTGTTTTGCATTTATAATGCAAATTCTTGAATATCATGTATTTTAATAAAGCATGCGAAACTACCAGAAACAATCATATATTTAGGTGTGAGTTTGTTAAAACATCACATATAGCTTGCAGTGCTGTGTGTTGGAATACTTCTCTGAAGTTTCAAGATGATTGACAGGCTGTCAGTATGATCTTCAATGTTTTAACATATAAGCTTTGTTGGTGCTAGCATAAAACTTTTGTTCAAGCACTTCAAACTAGATATTGATGGTCCACCTAATTCTAGCACTCATTCAATACAAAATAATTAGCGTGGTTATAGTGGATTGCATCTGTAGATTCTGCACCATGTAACAAAGAGTGAACACACTTGGCACAATTGGAATCAAAGAAAATCACATTAATATCTGACTGATTTATTTAGAAAATAAGCTCAATCTTGCATTGTTTGAGCTGATAGATATGGCAGTGAATGCAAGTTGGGATTAAAAACTTTTAATCTTAAACTTAATCCTTGTATGTCTTGCAAAATAACAATGTTGCTGTTTGCTATTTTTGGCATTGTATAGACTTTGTGCATCAATTAGGGACAATATTGTTCCAATTTCCTTGGTGCTTATACATGTCACTGCTCACAAACGTTTTTTATGCTTTTCAGTACAATGTTAGGCTATCTTCATTTGCGAGTTGTAAATTTTTTGCATTGTATGCAGAATGTTGAGTTAGCCATTGATAAAATTTTTCATTAAATCTACATGCTAATCTCCACACATCACTAATTCAGCATTTGTGGGCTTGCTAGTGAACTGTTTTATGGCCCATGCCATAAAGTATGTATAGTGTTTAAAAACTCCAAATGCTTTACATCTGAGTCAACCAGACAGGTTCACACTGTACTACAGAATGCTTTAACTTCAGTAGCAGCGAGAACAGCACAAGTGTTGACACTGTATGACACTAGACAGATAGAGTGTTTTGCCTTAATCTTTTGCACAGCTGGTGCTGCACGTAAGGAATATGATTTATATATATTAGCACAGATGTTGCAAGTGCATTTAAGATGTGTGAGATAGTTTGTTATAGCATCCTAGTTCCTGGATATGACTAAATCAAAGTGTTGTAAATGTGACTTCAGTTTGGTTACATAGCCTTAAGTACAGTAATTGACGGAGTTCTGTTGAAAAAAAGAAACTTTTCTAATTGAATGAGGTTTTTATGAGGTTATCATCAATGTTTGTTTTCAAATGGTATTTTGGCCTCTGGAGGGTACAATGCCTAAGGTTTTTCAAAACACCTGTTGGTGATACTGAAATTATTTTTTTTGTAAACACTTTTTGTTGTAGCTGCATGAACTTGCTAGTTTTGGTGTAGTAAAATTCTCATGTGAACTAGCTGCAAGTCAGGCATTGCATAATGGCAGATGGGAATTTTGACCCATGTGAATGTGTCTGCAGCTCTCAGTGGGCTGTAAGAAGACTTTTAAGCATTCTCCGAACGTCACAGCAATACTGCACTGAAAATGAATGTCTTACAGAAGGTAATATTTTTGATAGTGTTTGTAAACTTTGGCTGAATTTGAGCCCTGATCTTAACAAAAATATGCAAGGAAGTGTTGACAGTTAACACTGACTTATGCCATGCATGTTATGAGCTTGAAAGTTGCTGGTATGATCTAATTCTCTTGTGGTGTCTGGTACCCAAATGTTAGCCCATAGCATTATTAACCTTGGGCCATACCCTGACCTGAACGAATGCCATGCTCACTACATTTGTTTCATCCTTCAAACCAGGGCTGTGAAGCCAGAGCTCTATCAATTTTGGATGGCTGGAGCCAAAAAATTTTACATGGTGGAGCCAGAGTCTGAATTTTGGATTCCAGTTCCACAGACACAGTTTGTGGGGAAAACGAGTTGCACAAATAATAAAATGTTTTTTAGTTTTCAATGGACCATCATTCTGGAGTCAGAGCTAGAAAATTCCAGATGTTGGAGCTCGAGCCAAAAAATGTAGACGCTGAAGCCTGAAGACTTCAGGCTGAAGTTTGAATTCTGGCTCCACAGCCCTGCTTGTAGNCCCGATAATCCACAGGACTTTTTCTGTCCTCTTGCTTACAGCCATTTTGTTGTGAGATGGGTTAATATGCGTTGTAATATGNTTTAACTATGGTTTCATTAATGGAAAAATAGCGGCATCGGCTGTTGAAAAAGAAAAATATCGGTATAGGCCCCAAGAAAAAATGCTTGTCGGTCGAGTTCTCATGTTGGCAAACGTTTTATTTGCAAAAAGAGTTTGCTTTAAGTCGTGTTGCTGATCATTAGAAATGGCGCAGCAAAGCAGTGGTGGTGTCATTTTGTATGTGGCACTCACAGTGCATTTATCCCAGTTTTTTATGTTTTCTCCGTTTTTTGCTGTGTAATTGCTTAATTCAACATTACATTTTTTTTCGTAGTTATGCCCGTTCCCGCTGGACAACAGCCTCATCAAAACTGGCAAGCCATGTTTTTTATGATTATGTGGGGTATTCTAATGGTAGTGCTCTTCCTAACACGACCACAAGGTTTGAGAGGTGGTGCCAATAAAAACAGAAGATATGTGAGTACTTTTATTTCCATATACTCATTAAATTATCCACATGTAAAGAAAGTTTAGGCATGCTCGATGTCACTTAAATTATTTTTACATTCAAGTGAGTACTTCTCCGTCGTTCTGTCTAAACTGACTTTTTCAGCGGGCATCGACGTATGTTTCAGAAAATCGGTCAGCTGATATCTGACTGTAACATATTGCATATTGTCTAAGTTCCATAAACACATTAAATAGCTTTCAATGCAAATATAATGTTTGTTATGCTACTCTTAAAGGTTAAATCCCTACTGCTTCATACAGACTTTTAAAAGTGTTCTTATAAATTTTGCGTCAGTGTTAATAAGATGCAATACAACTTTTGTGACAAATAAAAGGTTTTTGCTCAAATCGTTTCAATGCGGTTTGTACTGCGACCTGCAAATCATTTCTTTGGCGCAAACGGATCAAGGAGAATGTAATAAACAATGTCTTTTTATCGAGAAGTTTTAGTCGGTGCGAACACTTCCTCAGAAAAATTAACAAAGTGGTTTTGTGAAGAAGATAAAATTAGTTTTGCAAAATGCGCTTTAACGTAAAGCCAGCAAGCCAGCGTCTCTACACACTTCTAATAATAATTGCTTTTTACGTCTACAAGAATTTTTCACGTTGAGAGTATATTTACAAAATTTACCTTTGGATGCAACTGCTCAAGAATCAAATGGCCTTATAAAAGTTACCTTATGCTGATATAGAGTAAAATTCAAAAATCGAACGATAGTCAAAAACAATACATCAGTGCATAAACATGCCTTCATTGAGACGAGTATACTTGCTTTCAACTACTTTTCACTGACTTTAAACAAGTATGTACTTTCCACAATGGGTGTAAGCAAGGAATCGATCAGCAAATTTTTAATAGGAAATCGATTTCACGTAAAAAAACAGGAAATCGATTTCTTTACGTAAAAATATTTTACGATTTCATGTAAAAAATAGGAGATCGAAATCGATTTCCTATTAAAAATTTTCTGATCGATTTCTTGCTTACACCCATCGTGCAAACTACATACTTGAATAGAGATATGTGCAAGTTTGCATCATCGCAAAAAGACGAAAGCAGATGGCAGTCGAGTGATTCCTCGAAAGCATACAGAAACACTAGTGCTTTTAAGTGAATTTAAACAAGTAGTGGTTGTGTCCAATTTGTGACTAATGCCTTTTTTGTAGAACAGAACCGTGGTTCGCAAACTGTGACGCCCTGGTGCGTCGTTATAATTTTGCAAGGGCGTCGCACAAAAGTAAATTCTGTGCAAGTTTATTCAATGAGCTGATAAGAATAAAATCCAGTGTAGTTTTATAATCTTACCAAAGAACAGTTATTGTTCGAATGCGGTCATGCTTACAGTACATAGCCTGTTTGCTATCTCACGATTACGTAACTGTAGTTATTCTGTGCTAATAAACCCTTTGCGCAATTTTAATATACCTTGCGTAAGACAAATGAAAGCTACAGTAGTTAGTTATACTGTCTATGGAAAGAAGACCTTTCCCAGCAAAGAATCAAACACTGAGATCTTACAGAGTATCATCAGCCCTTATTCAAAATACATCATTAGCTCTTAATAAAATAGAATTAGTTATAAACATAATTAACTTGCTGATTGCTTAGCTCAGAATGATTTTTTATTTAAATTGGGTTACTTGTGTGATACCTTTGCTAAATTGAATATTTCTTTGCAAGGGCTGGATAAAAATATGCTGACGCATCAGACAAAATTGCGGCCTTCAATGAATAGCTATCGTTGTGGATGGAGGATATACTGTAGTAAATGTGTCTGAAAGTTCTCAGTACGTACATGTCTAATTTGCATAAAAAATAATGTGCCTTCAAATTTACAAAGTATATTTTTTCAACATCCACCCAAGGAAGATCGAAATTCACTCTGTGCTTTGGGAGAATTCATCAAACTATGAATGGATTCTAGATCCTTTCATCCAACCTACCCCATCATCCTTCGAACAAGAAAAACAAAATTATATTTACCTTACCTGTGATAAATTCCTGAAAAGAAAGTTTATTCAGGAAACCCGACGAATTTTTTGATTTCATTGAATGACGAATTCCCAGATTTGGTGAAAAAAAGCGCTATGGATGTTCATCCTATATCGTATTTATGCGAAGCAGGATTTTCCGACATGGCCGTGATTAAAACTAATAATCGGTCATGCATAAATCTTGAGAGGGAAATGGGCAGGCGCGTAGCCAGAAATTTTGATAGAGGGGGCAAACAACAACCAAGTCTCAATATTTAAGTATTTTTAATGTCCCTTGTTTTTAAACCATCATCCATGAAAAGTGAATTTTTCTGAATGATTAAGTTCAGATTTAAGCCGGTAAATTCCATATTTTCGTGAAGTTGTAAACTTTAAAAATTCGTTTTCAGTGAAGTTCCGAACACGATTAGGTGTTTAGCTAGGTCATTAGAGTTAACATTATAATTCACAAGTAAATGTCGTAAATTTGGGAAAGTTACACATGTTCTCTAACCAAACTTGCATATGTTTGACCCACTCAGTCTACATTACACTAAGTGCAAAACAATAGATATTTGCGAAAACGAAGCCACAATCAATTATCACCACTGCACTGAAGTTAAGAAAATATGTGTCGACACAGTTAACACAACGGTTAGTTAGTTAGTTGATCTAACCCAGTGATTCCCAACGTATATGTCGAAACCCAAACAAGTGTGACGAAAGGTCAAAAGTGGGTCGCACCAAGGCGATCCAAACCGGCTTGTCTGTGTCTCTCTGTAGCGAAGGTACTTGAGAAAAGGGTAGATTGCTGCTATTAATAACGAACTTAGTCACGAGGTGTTCACCACACTAGATTTGGGTCGCGCTCAAAGTTTGGGAACCGTTGATCTATCCATTCTGGTGTAAGCGGTTGAAGTCTTTTTCCATTAGTGTTTAAATAATAAAATCCAATCGACCGCGACAAAATTTACTATAGTTTCATTTTAGTCACATGCGTATTATCGAGAAAATAGAGGGCAAGCCAACTGTAAGTTGTGGCAGTGTCAATGCCCTCAGCACTTAGAAAATAAAAGGCATCTTCCCACGTACGTTAGATTTTGCTGCGGACCCTTCCCGTTGCAGCTGAACGATTTCAAATTTACTGTAGGATAGAGTGCCAATAACATTAGATGAAAGTTAAAACACATTCAGCCTAGAGGTCGGACTCTGAATGGGCCAACTTGAAAAAAGTGTTCTCTTTTGCTTTCCAACAAGGTATGTAAAGTCATTAATGAAAACGTTAAGGCTCCACATAATTGTGATTGAACCAGGGACGCCGGAACGGGGGTGCATTACGGGGACACAGGTGCCCTTCACATAACAGTATCATAAGTAATGCCATGATTTATCAAGATCGACTTCAACCAAATATATTGCAATTATTCGCGCACACATAAAATTCAAAGTGGTTTTCTATATTTTCTGTTATTAGTTTTGAGGTCAACATTGTGGCTAAACATGTAAATTCGAAAAGAATGACTTTTATGGGTGCGCTTTTACACCGAACTCAAGCAAACAGTCTTGAACTTGTGGTACGTCAAAACCGTTGACGTCCCCAGGGGGTCAAAACAGGGGTTAATCCAGGGGACCATCACCCCCCCGAAAACCAACGAATGAACTTTATTCACCATGATTGCGTACAATTCGGAAAACAGCATTCGCAATACAAGGCCATTTTGTCATCCATTGTTTTGTCACGGCAGTGTTGTGAAGTGTACTTTATCTCTCTTACAGTAGGGAACCCGTAATGAGACTGACTGTCAAATATTACTGAAGAAATCCCACCCTAGCCTTATTGGCTGGATCCGCCCCTGGGTCAAAACGGGCATTTACCCCATACCTGGACATTGGGACTAAGAACCAAAATTTTCCAGAAAATTTGACGTCAGCAGTTCAATTCCTATTAATTGATTTATTTCTTGCAATGACGCTTTATTAGCCGGTACGACACTCACACTGCACAAGAGCCAGGTTCACTGTTCTGGTGTCATGCAGTGGTGAGCTTGCAGTTCACTCAAGTCCGCTCCTTTGCCTGCAGGGGCAGGTTGCCAATCTTGCCAGCGGATTGTTTTACTGTTGGTCTTTACCGTGTAACAATAACATGGCAACTAATGTTCACTTCAAGTTAAAATATTAGGCGTTTTGCCGCATGTGACTGTTGAACGCAGACATTTTGGCAGGTTAATGCAGGGAGACAGTGACTGCTGTTAGCGGTAATCAGGGACGCCGGAGAGGGGTGGGCGGTGGCATTGCCCCCCTGACCTTTCAGAAGAGGGACAACGGGGCGGAGGTGTCTTTTTCATAACTGCATCATAGGTAATTTTATGATTTATCAAGATCGAATGGAAACAAATTTTCTATAGTTTCTTTTATTATTTTTGAGGTCAACATTGTTGTCAAACAGTAGCAAGCATAATTGGTAACGATTTTTTTGTTTTTCATACGTTTCCATTGCCCTCAACTTTTTACTGCCCCCCTGCCCTAGCGATGTTCCGGCATCCCTGGATTGAACCGTCACAGTACGTGTTTATTCGTCACGAATAAACATCAGGGTGAATGCTATTGTTGCTAAACTGTGTTTATCGCCTCATTACGTAATAAAAAATACTTTGCATTGCTTCTTAGCCAAAGTTTGAGCTTCAGGACATGTAAACCGTAAATCACCGCCATAACGCATTTAGTTTTAAAACTGCACAAAAACAAAAATATGTAGTGCTCATTTAAAGGCTACGGCTGATGCTGCAGAAAAGGGTAAGTTATACAGTACTTCTAGCGAGTCAGATAGGAATTTTTGCTATGGTCTTGAAATAAAGTTTAAATCACCATTGGGTTGGACACAGCGAGCTGGTCCGCCAGGAACAGATGCAAAAAGCGTTGCTCCTTGCTTTCACTTGCGGTTCGTGACTGTAAGCGCTTAGCTACAAGTTTGTTATTCATTGTCACAAGCTTGCACACGGAACTAAAACCTCGGTGAAGTTAAACATATGAATTTTCCAGCATTTGCACTATACACGACATTTGTTAATTGTAAACCATGCTGTTTTGATCAGGTTCGACTAAAAGCTCAAGTATGGATAGGTACCTTAAACAGTTTCGTTGATTTGCACTGAAGTATATATTTGGCTTACACATGAAATGCTAGATAAACCTGAAAAAATTTGGTTCAACTTTCGGAATGGGGGCGCAACTGTCCCGTGGCTATGCGCCTGGAAATGGGGGTGGGAGTTTCACAAATTCTTCCCAGATTTGACGAAATCGGAAAAGCAAGCCAGCACGTCACATTAAGTGATGCATTTTTTTGTTGTTGTTTCATCAATAAATAAAACTTGATGATATGTGTCTTTATTAACATCTTGTTGCCTGTGCGTCGTAAGTCCAGCAAACTTTTCCACAGGCGTCGCAACGAAAAAAGTTTTGAGAACCACTGGAATAGAAGTATGGACTACTGACGATTAATGAATAGCTATTCTCTTTGCACTACTGTGGTGGCGGCGCGAAAATATTGTTGATTGAAAATGTGATAAAGCGAATTACAATCAGGAAGGTACAATCTATCTGATCAAGTGCTTTACGGATCGCACTTGGAGAAACATTTGACTTTCAGTTAGGTTTTAGTTAATAACTTTTGCAGTTCAAGCAATATTAACTCATCAAAGTCATTGCCGAGCGCTTCCAAACAGATATTGCCGTTTTCCTTGTTTTATTTTCTTAAATTTAGTTTCGATTTGTTGTGACCTTGTCAAAATATTACCTTCTCGCTTTTGATCAAACATACCTCCAACGACTTTTGTTGGAAGCATATGGATACGCATTAATGAGTTGAATGAAACTTAGGAATCATGGCTTTCACGTCAATGACCTCTGATACCTTGTGTTTTAGGAGAACTGCCTTCGATAATCCTGGTTTATTCAGATTCTTGCTCTTGCTTATATATTAGGTCTGCATATTTAGGTGATATATATCATATCCTTGTCTTCCCCCTATTCTATCAGCGTTTCAGTTTGCGCAAACTCTACTGTTGGGTCGTAATAACAGGTTTTTGTTTCATGATGTCGTGTACATACTACTTCCATCCCTTATTACTACAGTTTGAAATGCAGTACAACGAGCATAAAGTTGGACCAAACAAATAATGTTGTTTGATTGTGTAAAGGGTGAATGGTCCTTGTACAACTGTTAGTCTGGCTGTGCCACTCTGAAGCATTTCAATACCAGGATATAATGGTATTTGATGTGTGTTGTGCAGTGAGCGGTGTCACACAGCCGAGCTGGCCCGCAGGCTTCCTTTTCAAACTATTTATGGAACATAAACCATGTTGAAAAAAAAACGCTTCACTTGTATTACGTGTGTTGTAATGCATTGTTTAACCTTTATTGAAGGGCGACCGGCCAGACCATCCGCCGCCAGATGTGCCGCCTGTTCAATGAAGCCTACATTACATTCCCTCTTGCTGCACATACACTACTTCATGCACAAAACTTTGCCGACTGTACAGAAGTAGAATAACAGTATTTAAAACGTCAGTGAGAACGTGCAATCTCATATTTTTGTCTTCCCTCGATTTTTTCACATATTGCTCTACGCTTTTAGGGATAAATACGTTCTACCCGTTAGTCCAATGTTTGTAATCCTAACAAGTTTTGTATCTGTGGGTAAAGGTAAGCGCTGCCCACCTACACCTATTAGGCTTCTCAACGTCTTTTGTCGGGAACTGTTTAAATGAACCTGTTGTTAGAATTTATCCTGAAGATTTATTTTTTATCGTTCATCACTTGGCTGCAGCATCGTTTATCAGCCTTTTCCCATCGTGGTAAAAATTGACAATCCTTCTGTTCTTCCATATTTGAAAACAATCAACTGCAGGATGACCATAAAAACATAACTCATAAAAATTTTAAGTAAACCCTGGAAAGGTCCAGCTAATTTCAAGATATGCGCTGGACTAAAACTTCAGTCTGTTTGCAATCATTCCCCAAACTTTCAGTAATCTTGATCACTTTGTATGAATGTCATTTTCTTTCCTAAATGTGATCCAAATGGGCTTCGCAGTTTTGTTGAAAGAGCGTTTTGAAGGAAGACTGATCAAAACGAAGTGTGATATTGAGTGGGCACCGCATTCACCGGACGTGTAACCCCCGATTTTTATCTCTGGGGGTACCTCAAGGATAATGAATTGCACAACAACCGTCAAATGATTGGTGAACTGAAGACAGCGAAAAATCACTGCAAAAATCAGGGAAATCCCTAAAGAGGAATGCGCTCGAGTAATTGACAATTTTGCGCAATGTATGCAAGTTTGCCTCCACTGCCGCCGAGCCCATTTGGAGCATGTTTTGGAAAGAGCGTGACTTAAACCCAAAGCGAACAACTTTGGAACTTTGGGGAATGATCATACACAGACTGAAGTTAAGTCCAGCAAAAATCTTGAAATCAGCTGGACCACTGTATAGGATTTTAAAAAAATTATGGGTTGTTTTTTTGTGTGTCGTCCGTTAGTTACTGAAATTGTATATACTGATCTTGTGAAATGCTTCTGCTTCTTGGTGATGTGCATGTAACAGCTAACCTTTTCACCTTTCCGTGAATTTTCCAAGCGATCTCTAACCGCTGTGAAGCGTGGCATTGATAACGCAACATCACAGCTAGCGTCTATTGTATGTAGAGCCAGAGTGCTTCTCTATTTCAAAGCAAGTATGAAAACGAGCGCGAAAATCTCTTGTGCTGTGTGAGTCGATTGAACTCGTAAGAGCATTTGGTCAGTCGTTGGATTCGAAGATTTTGTATGAATCACAGGTGAATGCGCGTGGGTGTTAGTTAAACAAAGACGTAAAGTAAAATGTTAACGAGTCTGGTTTCGCCGAGATAAACAACTAAATTAATCTTTGAGCATCCATCGGTGCAAATAAATAAATGATATAATTTTGCATTAAGGTGCGAACCGGGTTGAACCTGGTGCCACCGCACAAGGTGCGAGAATGTTGTAGTTCATTGCGTTATATGTCTTTATGGTTGTTTTCTGCACTTCGTTGTATGAACAGCGCTTAGCCATTCTTTTCGTTACGACGTTGGCGGTCGTGGCTGTGTGAAATAAAAGATATCGTAGGTAGACGTTTCTGTTATTGCACACTGCTGATCAGGCCATTACAACAATCCGCGTAGCATCCGGTGCATGCGGCGGTCGTGGTTGTATCAAGGTCTAGTTTTCAGTCGTTTGTTAAGCCGTCAAGCGTAACCAATTCTTTCGTTGCCACCATTTCGCAGTAGTGGGGAAAGCAGTTGGCAAAATCTCGGTGCTTCCGACTGCTAGTACTGTACTTATAGCGATTGACCAATACAATACCAGTGAACAAGCATCCTGCCCACGGCAACGCTAACGCTTACGTCACCACATTATTGCTCGCGGCAAAGGCAACAAAACTTGCCCTTGTTCCTCAACGCTGGTCTTTTGCACCAAATGTTAATTTACGTTTGCGTGGCTTGTACCAAGGCCTCCTAGATCGTGTTTTCTAGGAGGCCTTGCTTGTGCCATTTGCGCATGCAGTGCGCAGTCACGTAATAGCGTAGAGTGCTTCAAACCACTTTACTTGGAATTGCCCAATTTGAATGAAGCTTGTAAACTTTGGCAGTTTCCTACTAAGGACCTTCACTTTCCATGCCATTCTGCTAACACGGACTGAGACGCACTGTAGCAGCCCACTGGCAATACCTTAATATTCAGTCTACATAATGTTGGATTTATTCATACGTACTATGACACAGCGTAATATTCTAAGTGCCAAAAAGATAAATGAAGTCACGCAAAACTAAACAGCGATAGATTCGTCATACATGTTTTTTACAAAGCTGACGTAGAAATCAACGTCGATCACGAAATACGATATAGAAATTTGCCGCCAAGCCGTTCATTTTGGCGCCGACGGTGTTGGTAACAAGCACGTAATAACTGTTCTTTGTTGGGTGTTAATGCGGGCAGGCGTGATTGAGTTCAAACAACCGTCCGAACAAAACGTGCGGGCAACAGGTGTTCACAACGCAGATGTACAAAGCGTAAGCATCCAGTTGATGAAAAGCACGGCAATAGGAATGTACAACTAACACAGTGAAAAGCCTTGCTGTGAATGGTAGGACTGCGGTGGGTAGCAGTTGTTTTACCCAAAAACAAGCTACATTTCTACGAGTAAATCTCATACGTTCCAAACGTATCAATATGTTCAAAAAGCACAAATCAAGAAAAATACAATTTTAATCACCTGATCTACTGTTCAAAATGCAGTTTTTTCGAGAGCGCTAAGTAAACTTCATTCTAGAAGAAAATGTCCGGTACGAAAGCGAGGCCAGGAGCAGCATGCAGCTTGTGCTCCATTGGCACAAGTTTTCCTTACCGTTACGCGTATGTCAAGAGATCTAAACATGCGTGAACTTAAAGTGAGTTCGACTTATTGTCAGCAAGGGCTCGCTTGATGGACTTGATCGTCTTACGCTCAATTCTGTTTCCTTTCATGATGCGCAGGCGTCTCACGGCTCTGTTCTCAGTGACAAACTTGAGCAGGCTTTTGCCTCCTGATTCACCAATGTCATTGTCTGTACGTAAAAGCAAGTTGTAAAATCAGAGTCATGCTGTCATAAGAGTGGGTCAAAAGTGAACACAAACGACTAAATGGGAGGGCAACCAAGTTATACTTCACCCTCAAATCTAGATCAGCTAATCATGTTGGTGCAACTCTGCAGCAGCGCCTTCAAAGTTTTCAACATTCTTAACATCCTATTATACAAAACAAATTAACAGACTTTACTGATATTTCTGAATGAAATTATTTGTTTGAAATAACCTTCCAGCATAAAAGAATTACTTTGGAGTGCCAAACATATTTTCATGGTTTTTAGGTAATTCTGTGTTGCTGAGTCCGAAAATGACATCCGTTTCTTTGAATCAGCTCTGGCCTTTGAGATATAGATAATAATCGTTAACTTTAGTATTTGCTAAAGTGGAAACGATATCAGTAACATGCGCATTGGAAATGTCTATCGGGTAGTATGTATTCCTTATTCGCGACCAGATATTCCGGTATGTCTAATATAGTTATTGTAGGATCCCATTTCTTCAGCTATAAGGTATTGAAACACTCGTTAACATTTAATACTTCAGACTCCATTTTCTACAGCACAAGCTATTTAGCGGAAGCATATCCGGCAATGGACAAGACCAAATGCCGGTTAGGAAATGCTTTAAGCGAAACGCGCACAGGTCACGCTACACAGTGATTTCTTACAATCAACTTTTAAAAATTGGACCAAGCATGATCGAAGACTCACGCACGAGCTTTTGGCTACGTTGGTTGAAAATTGTCGAGATTAAAAGCGATGTTTGAATTAAGTGGTAGCTTGCACAAGTGGCGTACCTCGAGTGTGGGCGACCCATCAGTTTGGCGCCCCCTACGCCCATAAAAATTACGTATTGCGCAGTGACTCGCTGTTAAAATTTTATACATATTAACTAATTTGTGCACCATCATAATATTACTTTCACATGCTCAAATATAGTATGCCTTAAATACACACCAAAAACTCTTTACATCATAAGTAGCAGTTATCCAAAAAGTAAAAATGACATATAAGGAAAAATAGTAAAAAAAGTGTAAAAAATAGGACCATCTTCATTTCTGAAATGAAAATTACAATTTTCTGCAATGTAACTTTTCTTGCCTTTTTGCTGGCAAAGTTCTTCAATGACAAGACAATGTCAAAATTTATATCATCTGTCAATTGTTGCTTTATAGACAGTATGGCAAGATTTCTGAACTGCAAGGTGCTCATACTAGATCTTAAATAATTTTTGATGAGTTTTAGTTTCGAAAAACTACTGTCATAGGTAGCAACACTAACAGCAATTGTGAGGAAAATCCGCAGCACTATCAATATATTTGGTACAGAGCTCCTACGGTTATACTTTTGAATAAACTGCGAAAGTTCAAGTGGGCCTTCTTTCCTCATCTGTAAGGTTTATAGCTTACAGCAGACCCCATAGTGCCGCCAAGGGGCGGACAGCCCCATCGCCCCCCCTTTAGCTAAGCCACTGAGCTTGCACCAGCCATGAAGTTGTTTTACCAACAGGAATCCGCGCCAAAAGTGGTTTCAACTTGTTCAACCTTGAAAGTGATTTTGATTGCTGCATGAAGTCAATTGTGAATGAACTAAAAAGACTAATGCTTGTAAAAGGTTTCCCAACCTACCTGACAAATCAATGGTTTGAAGAAATGATTTGCTCAGAAGAGCTTCCACAATCTGAGCGACTCCTGAGTTTCCAAGCTGGTTGCTACCTAGCAACAAATGACGAAGGTTGGTGCTCTTTTCCGAAGCAATGACATTCCATAACGGAGCAGCACTATTTCTAGTCAGTGAGTTGCCTGAAAAAGAAAAACAGTGAAGACGGCTAGAACACGGTTTGCGCATTCAAATCGTCTTATTTACCGCCTTTCAGAAGTACTCGCAGCGCAAGAGATCAATCTGGTCGGTCAAGGGTTCTGCCCTGACGGATTAAAACTTACAAACTGTCCAACGGCCCGAGCAACGGATTGGTACAAAGTGAAAGTTCAACTGAGTGGCTGTATGTTTCCAGCTCGCCTCCACAACAAAAGCACCAGTAGTTCTTTATCACATCACCGATAGCTTCTTAGTCCTGTTTTACCGATGCGTGACGATTGAAGATGCAGCATGCGTTTATCAAGTGCGGACGCAAGCACAAACAAGGGCGCATAAAAAGCGTATGCAGTACAAGGTACATAGAAATATATACACGAAGCCTAGGCAGAGACTTGTTTGCGGTGAAGCAGAGGTTGCTTAAATGCTCATGCTTCAACTCTCCGTGAAGTAGGTCCCGGTGGCGAGGCAGAACAAGACAAGCGAGCTTCACAAAGGAAGTAATCTGCAGCTTTCTCTACACTTTGCGCCAGCCAAGAAGGCCACAGTGCACATTTGTGAGTATACGATATTTATATGACTAGGCCTAGAGAAGAATTCCATACTTACCATCTAAGCCAATGATTTTCAACCTGGGGTCGCGACATCTCGAGGGGGATCGTGAACCATTTTTGGAGGGTCGTGAGTAGATATTTCATGGATACAACTGTAGTACATTTGCTTTATTCGAGTTTTAGATGGGGATGGTTAGGTTATAATGGGTTGCTATAATGAGTCGCGGTACAAACAAGGTTGAAAACCACTGATCAAAGCGGACCAACGAACCACTAAAGCTGCGATTTGCTCTTGTCAAAGAAAATGTTCCAAACATAAGGCAAGTAACAGCGGAGCAGCGGCTATATCCACAAAAACGAACACAGGCCCAACACTGAAGACACAGTTCAGACCAGGTCCGTAACCAGATTAGGACACCAGGAGGGGCGAAGAGTTTTCTGAGAGAGGCCCAAATTTTTTGTATTATGTCCAATATTTTCAAACTATATCCAACACATTTTTCCAGCGGGGCGAAAAATTTTCTAGGGGGGATGCGGCGCCCCTGGTTACGGGCCTGATTCAGACTCTACCTAAAATAAATCGATGTGGTTTATCAATTCGGATTTATTTTCAACATTTTCCAAACATGCTCATTCGGGGTATTGTTTAAAGATCAATTGGGGAGGTCTAAACGATAAACGCTATGAAATGTATCGATGTTTCGGTGTCTGTGCATGCCATGTTCATCAGAGAAAAAGCAAAACTGTCCCGCAATGGTGGGCTGCATAACCACCGTTTTTACTTGATGAAAATAGACTGCATAGCCACCCGAAATGTCGGTACGTTTTACAGCGTTTTACGTTTCAACCTCGCCAGTTGCGCGTTTAAACAAGGCCTCCTACAAAACACTTGTAGGAGGCCTTGGTTTAAGCCAATGGTGTGTATCCTGATGGCCTTGTTCTTGCAATGCCGCTGTTTTGGAGTCTGCTAAATAACGCTAATATTCGTTCTCTAACTCTGCATTCTTTTCAAAAAGAAAACCACGCTTTCGTTTGCCCGTGTAATATGGTAGATGTAAGTACCGTTGATTTTAAAGCGTTCATTGTCGCGTTTTCGATCGTAACCTGACAAAAAACAACGGTCATCGCAAGTTTTAAAACAAGCGTAGCACAAGTTCTGATTTTTTAATCCACGATGAAAAAAGTTTTCAATGATCTTTTCGGATCAAATCAATTTGTCTTCTCTTTAAAAATTTTAGTCGGGATCTTCGGTTGCTTTTGTTTGCCACTAACTGGATTCGGTTTGGCTTCTACAAATTTTCAGGAACCAAATCGTCGTCGACTTTTGAATTCCAGTTTTAGAAGAATCTTCTGCTCTTTCTACGGCTCAGATAAGAGATTGTCAAAATAGAAATTATCATATTCCTCTGCACGAGGGTCCCCCAGCAAAACGCAGATTGTCATGGCGGCAGTAAAATGCAGATGCCTATGTCTATTCCGATGAAGTGTTTAGTTTGCCAGTCAGGCCGTTATCTCAAAACCAAAAGGCAGTATCGTAGTTGTTACGGCGGCAGCTTTCTCTGAGTGAGAACGGTATCGGGCATTATTTTACAAAATTGGTCCACAAACTAAACTAAGGTCACAATTTTGATACAACATTTTGTTAAACCTTACAAATTAGAAAAAGATATAGGTATAGGTCCCCCTAAGATATCAAAACGAAAGTCGGATACAACTCGAACAGGCGTCAGTGCACGCGAGCGACATGACAAAATTTGAGATGTGTAGAAAATTGTTTAACGTTTTCACTTTTCATTCGGAATTTTTTTTCGAAACCTGCACTGACGGTATCTATCTCATGTCATTGGAGGACGCTGATGTTATCGATACAGGAGCCGTACAAATACGCTACCTTTCAGTTGAAGAGTTGTTATTGGCGGGTTGACAGCGAGAAGCTGTGAAACAGCGGTTATTCCTCTCCCGCCTATTTTGGTACGATTTAAGGAGAGTGACGTCAGACAGAACGA
>JGI24021J15306_10003455_pt1 | contig 17807 bp, 9 predicted proteins | sample Ectturendosymbi1_FD_15306 | JGI IMG/M metagenome (IMG submission 15306)
ACGCTGGTCAGGTGCATTATAATCCCTGTATGAACAAGAACGTCAGTTGTATAAAGTTGATAAAGTTATTATTGTGTGAGGGCATTGCAGAAAACTTGTTTTCCCCTCGTGCTTGCGGACTCACCCAGAGCCTTCCGCGGACTCAAATGAGTCCGGGGACTCGGGGTTGAGAAACACTGCACTAGGCTAAAGGAAGCTCCCAGTAGCTTTCGTGCTACTAGGGATGTTATGCTTAGCGCGTCGCATGTAGCAGCCACCGCGCTGCTACATAATGACTGGTAGAAAACTGAAATGAGAGTAAAAAAGTAGACTCAATCTCATTATCGCGCAGCACAATGAAGAGATACATTGTATGTAGAATGTAGAAATGTCAAGTTATGTCAAGTTATTTCCTTAAATGTCAAATTATTTTCCTTGTATGTAGAAATGTCAAGTTATTTCCTCAAACAGATTGTAAATCAAGTGAGAGTCTCAAATTTGTTCAATTCAGTTGGATGACTGCATCGATATTGCGAGTGAACTTCAGCTTTCTGTGTTCATTTGACATGTTTTGGCAACGATTATCAGAAAACCTGCTATTTTTCAAAGCACTACAGTGGCATACTAAAAGTGAATATATTTTCCAATGCATGAAAACTTCTTAACGAGCACTGGATTTCTTGGAAAAATGTGTTGCTGGGATTTGAACAGATGGTGCGGCAGCGATATAGTAAAAATTGGGTATAGTGAAACAAATTCTAGATACGCTAGCACCGCGGTGCAAATTGGACACATTGTTTTCTCCACAGAGAAGCATTAACATCAAAGAATTCATCAGATGAGCTGCATGACCCACTAAATTCTGTTATAAAATGTGTTAACTTTATCTAAGTAAGGCTAATAAATCAGCGCTTGCTTTCTTGCTTGTGTGAGACGATGCCTGTCACTCAGGATTGTTACTTCATAATGTTACTTCATAGACATTGCATAATATTTGGCCACTGCGTTCTGACGGCTGCGAATTCGTGGCTTTGAATTAGCTCATCACAACAAATACCACGAAGAGTCAAGACCAGCAGAAATTGGAAATATTTTTTAAAACCTTCGGGCCTTGAGATTATGTACCCATAGATCTGGGCGCCGTGGCCACAAGCAGAGATCTGTACCTGGATACAACTTTCTTTACACTGCGACTGCACTAACGAACATTTGCAAGTTACCATAAGGGTGATTGGGTGTATTTTCCGGCTGGGTGCTTTCAGTGTGTGCTGCACTAACTGCATTTAGGATTTTTCACTTACAATTTAAGCACAAGTTCGACCTTTCCAGTTGAAGTTCTGATAAGTGCTTCAGCTTCGCTTCTGGTTGAATCCTTGAGGATATTTCCATTGATTGCTAGCAAAATGTCTCTGCTTCGTAGACCTGCTTTCGATGCCGGCGATCCAGGTGTTACCTTTGTGCAACAACGAAACATGTTAATGGACCAATAAGAAAGGAAATTTACAGTTTAAAGCTGAACCAGATGAAGAGTGTGACACTGCCTACATTTTCTGTTTACGACGATAATGGTACTCTTAAGGGTTTTTTTTATCAAACGAGACCCATTCTTAGCAATTAATCATCCACCGAGATATTAAAACAGAGCATATTCTTCGTCGCCTTAGAAGCACACATAATTCCTTTTGAAACAAAGCCACAAAGAATTGTGACAGCTCTTTGTAGACACACGTCCAAAGCTAGGTTTTTAACGTTTACAGCATGCTACATAATGAAGGCTAAGGCGTCCTGAAAAGAGGAGCCGAAACTTCAAAGGAGTGGGGTAGGTGCATGAATCAGGGCTTTCCCAAACGCCACCTGCATTCGCCAAAGTAAAACATGTAGATTTTGGGCTTTAAGGTCATACTTTACTTAATCGATTGCTTTTACACGTGAGCCCATACTGTGGACAGGTCGCAACGTTTGAGATCCACCCTTGAAAAATTTACGAATGTTATGCATTTTTATAAAAAGTGAAAAATCGATATTTTTAGTGAAAGTGTGCGTTTCAGTAATTTGAAAACGTCAACGGAAAAATCTAAACTATGTTAGAATTGGCTCTTCAAATTCAACCAATCGTATGTCAATAGCGGAAAGTGGCAAAACAAAAAGCGTAACCGTTGTTTTTAGTACGCGGTGTTAGGCTACAAACTTAAAGACTATTTTCGTGCATAGCCATACGGAAACACTAATTTAGGAGAAAAAAATCATCGACTTTTCGCAAATTTCGTCCAACGTTTCTTCACTTATCACAACACTTTTGCCCAATTTTCCAATTTTCAGGTGTTTTCAATTTTTACAGTGAAAATTTTCCAAACGACTGAAAGATATGTCAGCATCGTAGTTTTGCTAAACGTTTCACAAGATACGTCCAAATACGCAATTTTTAAACTTTTTCGCACGATTTCCAAACTTTCAAAGACTTTTTGCTCCAGTTTTACCAACTTTTTTCCGATTTTAAAAAGTGTGCAATTGCCCTCCCTCTTCATATGTCTGCGGTTTTTTGTACTTTAATTGTGAGGTTCCTTGAAGAGAAATATGACTCATGTAGGTATCAGTATCGAAGCGATTCTTTGAAACAAGTTTGCATTGGAGAGTTTTTTAGCTTTATTCAGCTATTCCAAAACTTGATCTTTGGTTTAAACGTTTTCTTGATCAATCTTGTTTTCTTGTGCCATCAATTTACTCCTGTGGCTGTGTCATTCTTTCAATACTGTTCTGCGTTTACTGTTTCAAATTAATCGCCAATTTTGTTTGTCAATTCAGTTAAAAAGCGCTACTTCAACAAAAAGTGATTTTTTCTGGAAGCCATTGTTTTGGCTGCTAAAGCAGCGTGCAGGAAATTTAAGTACAGACGAATGTTCTTTTACAAGTGATAATACCAAACTCCCTCTGCAGTCTAGAATAAAACAAAAGACTCCACGGAAAGTTGTTAACTTTCTTATCCACGTTTGTTGATACAAACTCTTTAAAATGTATGCCGAATGGTAGAACTGTTGCCAGCTTTATCATTTTACTCTCGCTGCGTTGATCCACAATGGCGATTGCGCAGTTTGCAATGATTTGCAGTTTAATATATAATTCACAGACTCATAAGCAGTCGCGAATAGACAAGATGACGATTGAGATGAAGAAAACTTAGCAATTAACAAATTAAAACTCTTAGTTTTGGTGTCATGCTATGGTAAATGGTCATCAAGTTTTCAAAGTAAAGTGTGTCTTGATCATTTCGAAACACACAGGTGCACAACTACCTGTTCCGAAAAGCACATCTGGCTCGCGGTAATCGAGCTTATCATTAAGATAAAAAACTTTTCCTAAAGAGGGTTCACATATTTTCAGCATGAGTGACAGGATTGGCGAAAGGGTTGTCTTTTAGCGAGACATCATTGCAGGATGGCTCGTTTTTGCAAGTGGGCGAAACAAAATCTGACAAACAAGTGCTGTTTTGGATCAATCAGCAAATTTATACAACCACCTACCAAATTTTTCATTCCAGTGTGCCTGCTGAAAGTGTTAAATTAGTGTCTTTATTTTGAAAAGCTTGAACGTTTGTGGCAGTGGCGACTCCGGCATTCGGGCTCCTCGGGCTTACCCTAAGTTTTCGATTACGATTTACATTGTAGAACGTGAGCATGCTTTGCATATTTGTGCCACCACCCACTGATTAAGATTGTTAACTCGGGCTCTTTTGATTGGACCTTGTCACTGTTGATATATTTTCGATTGTTCCATGTCTGGCCTTTCGCGTTCATGTTGCAGGTGACATGAATAAAAAAATAACGTTCGCAGCAAGCGTTCTCTCGACTTCGTACGCTCGCACTTTGCTCGGGCTCATCCGTTCGAACCCGAGCTACCCTCTGCAAGTAATTTTAAAACTATCATTCATGTCAGATTGAATCTTTTCTTGAAGCAATGGATATACCTTACATAGAACATTGGATTTGAATTCTAATCCAATGGACAGTTCCCATTCGAGAATAATCTCAAACCAAGGGCGGATTAAGATTGTGTGGGCCCCTGGCTGAAACTTAGAAAGGGGCTCTTTCTGTATATATGAAACTGTCGTTACTAGAATAAATGTAAATGAACGAACTGAAGTACTTGTATTATTGAAATAAAAAAGCCTGAGCAAAAAAAAAACGAATCGTCAACTAATATGAACATCACAATATGAACGAAACTCATTGATTTCAAGTCTCCATTTCTTGCTGAAGACTTAAAACCATATCGATGAATGTTCACAAAACACCGGAGGAATATTTTGAATATACTGTGGTACCCGTCGACGACCACCCGCTATCACGGCAGCTTTATCGTGGTCTTCCCTATGCTAATGCATTACCTATTGTTTCACTAATGCGACCAGCCCGATATCCAGACCGCGACAACAGTCCAGCTGTTACAAAACTGCTAATCGAACACCGCGCAACACGACCACATATTCTATCAGTATTTTTACTCTGGAAAACTGACAACCTGTCAGTAGCAATTTTCTCAGCTGCATCATGTTGTCCTGAAGCATCGTGGATGCAGAGATGCAGGCGTGCAACTCACACTGTAAACTCTTTTGGAATTTGTACTGCCGACATAGACTTTTCCCGTTGTGTGATTTTGTAGTGCAGTAACGATAGGCTGTGGCAGCACGTAAGACAAAGCTAAACAACTTTCAAACAAGGAAAGAATTTCCTTGTTTCAAAGAAAGAAATCACAGCAGCCTACGACACTGTATGGCACCGCGGCCTCACCTGCAAGCTGTTGCAATTGCTGCCTGATGGACACATGGTCCACATGATCCTGGAGATGGTTGACAATCCCAGCTTCATCCTCACCACTGGAAACGGCAAAAGAAGCAGGTTATGACGCCTCAAGAACGGCGTCCCACAGGGATCTGTCCTGGCATCCCTTCTCTTCAACACCTACATCTCTGACCTGCCAACCACCGTCTCCAGAAAGTATGCGTATGCTGACGATCTAGCAATCGTGCATGCTGGTAGAGACTGGCAGGCAGTGGCAGGAGTGCTGACCAACGACATGCTGGCAACTGTAGGTGAATACCTCCAGACTTGGAAGCTAAAGCTCAACGCTACAAAAACGGTGTCGGCAGCCTTCCATCTTAACAACAAGGAAGCGAAACGTGAGCTTAAAGTCAAATACAACAACGAAACCCTGCCCTTCTGCTCCGAACCCAAATACCTCGGAGTAACGATGGACAGGTCGTTCACGTATCGCCGACACCTTGGGTCACTTCGCAAGAAGCTGACATCACGCATCACGCTCTTGAGGCGGGCTCCTGTTGGTGTGTTGGAGCAACAACTCTGCGAATAGCCACCCTGGNCCTGGTCCATTTAACAGCAGAGCACTGCGCTCGTGTCTGGTGCCGTAGTGCTCATACCTACCCGCCTCATTCACCCCGCCATCAACGACGCCTTACGAATTGTGACTGTGTCCTACACCAGCGGACAACCTTCAAATCCTCACAGGCATCCAACCTGCTGAGCTTCGTCGCAATGGAGCCACACTGTCTCCAGCACGCCGTGCCATGGAGCCTGGACATCTGCTCCACTCAGCGCTCACCTGTCCATCGAGTGCAGACGCACGGCGCCTAAAGTGGAGACACCCATTTGTACCCGCCGCACAATAACTCACCAGTTCACCTGACGACAACAACATAAGTGCGGCGCAGTGGGAAGATTGCCAATGGAACGCGGAGTGGGCGGACAACCCCACAGGACTCCGCATTTTCATCCCCGACACAGGCACCCACCCCACCAGAATGACCCCCCCAAGAAGAGCCTGGGTCCGGCTTAACCGCCTCTGCACCGGTGTCGGGCGTTTCCGCTCTTGCTTCTACAGTGCGGTATGGCCTCCTCTTCGGCCTGTGAATTTGGAGCAGAAGAACAAACCGTCGACCATGTTGTCCTCCGATGTCCAATCCATCGACCTCCCTATCGACTGCATGGCCTGACGGTTCTGGACGATGAGACAATCGAATGGCTGCTCAACATCTGTCCTGAGATCTAGTGCGGCCAAGCAGTGGTTTGAACAACTGGCTCAAAAGAAGAAGAAGAAGGAAGTAATTTTATAAATGAAGTGATCGCGATAATAGATGAAACCGTTTGGAATACAAGTGTGTGACGCGACCACCCCGGCCCCGCTAACACGACCGACTGAGTGCCTTCCAGTGGGTCGTCGTGCTCGCGTAGTTCCACTGTATATATATCAAAATGACATTTTTGAGGAAGATAAAATTTTCTCTAAAAATAGTTTCAGAAAAATCAGCTTTCCATACCAGAGTTCCGACCAAAATAACATTAACCTAACCTCAAAACTGACCTAACCAAAATTTAACCTAACATTGCCTACCGTAATATCTCACTTTGATGTGTCCTAAATTGATATGGCAAAAATAATAATTGTGCTCATTGCAATTCAGCACGTTTTTAAGGTGTTTTAGGGACCCGATTCGGGTCTATATAATTGAAAGTAGGGTCCCTGGAATCAGAGAAAATTATCATCGGGTCCCTAGAAATAGAGAAAAGCAGGTCCCTAGAATCAAAGAAATCGTTTCCTTACAGGTCCATACACCGGGTTACATTTTCCTTAAAAAAAACTGAATTCAGGATTTCATTTTTCTGTTCACAATCAAGGACAAATCAGTAAGACTATTAGTAAGAACAATAGCATGTACTCACTTATCATTAACTGTTGTGAAACTCACTTTCGCTTATTAGGTGTGGTTTCACGTTCATCCATAGGAAAAAACACTAATGAATTGTTTTTATTTTTCTACTAAACTTAAAATACAAAATGGCACTCAACAAAATTCCTAACTAAAAGTACATCTCACGACTTAATAAAGTCGAAAATGGAATGAGTCATTGAGTTTAGCGTGAACAAGCTTAGAGTTACTTGAACGAAATGTAAACAGAACTATGACGTGCTTGGTACGGTTTAATTCTTACTATCACTTAAGATTTTAAGTAACTCGATATCTGCCGACTTTTATTTTTATTATTCCGTTTATTCTGTTATGAGTCATAGTTCTGTTTTGCGATTCACATAAAAGTAGTGTATAATAAAATGTCCAAACTTGCATCTTGGAAGTTGACAGTACCAGAATTGGTATTAAACTACCAGTTGGTATTGTGTATTGTGTGAGGTCTTCACTCCCACACGCAACGCGCTAGACTTCAACCATGCATCGCAGTAACAAAGAACACACTTATACATGAAAGTACACGAGGATATATACGTGGCATATATACCAAGTCTTTCAGTCCTGCCTTATAACACCATGATTTATTATCCTAAGCTAAAATCTAATTACTTTCACCATTCTTGAGAGACATTTAACAAGTTCACAACTTCCTTCGGGGCTGTCTGCAGGGCCGATGTTCAAATGACGTGGATAATGTATCCGCATCGGAAACCAAAATAAGACAAGCGGATGGAATACCTCGATTTTTTAGACCTTGGAGAGCTAACTTAGTGAGTTTCAGCCAGACCACACGTAAAAGAATCAGTTACTACTCTTATGTCAACGAAGCAATTTCAGTGAGTGAGCACAGAGGACCTACTTATTAGTTCCAGTTGGCGATGGTATCTTTTACAGCGTATTGTGTATTGTTCAGATATTACACTTTCTTCCGACTTAGGGTTTGGGGCCCCCTAAACTTTGGGGGCCCCTGGCTGTAGCCCAGTCAGCACCCCCCTTAATCCGCCACTGTCTCAAGCAAACGATAAATTGTCCAGTAACTCGGGCTAATATGAATGAGCCTAGTACGACAAGGTTTACTCGCACTTTAATCGCGGGACGCACCCGCTAGAGTCCGAGATGCCCTCTGCCGTTCAGCATTTTTAAAAATATAATTCATATCAGATTGGATGATTTTTTGAAGCAATGGATTTGCATAGAACAGAGGTGGGCAAACTACCGCCAGCGGGCCGCATGAGGCCCGCGAGTGCATTTTGTGCGGCCCGCTGGGCAGTCACACGTACATATTTGGAGTCTATGTTAAAGTAATTTTATCGATTAGATTAGAATTACCAAGTTTTTTTCCACACGTTTCATTCGAAACCCCATTTTTACTCAACCGAAGAGTGACTACCGTTACCTTCACTTTGTGGTAGCTCATGTAAAACTTTTTTTAAGGTTTCAAAGCGATTATAGATGTAATATATGTAATTCGAGCATGCGGCCCTCGGTAGCAATAAAATCATCAATGTCGCTCTCCGTAGAAAATGTTTGCCCACCCCTGGCATAGAACATTGGATTTGAATTCCAAACCAATGGACAGTTCCCATTCGAATATTTCAAATGAACTGTAAATTGTCCAGTAACGCGGACACATTGAAGATTTTACAGCAAACGCTGATACGAATGAGCCTAGTACGCAGAGGATTAACTGGCGTTATCATTGCTCGGTGACGCAGGTTACGCAACAATGGACGAATTCTAATAAAAACTCCTCATTCATTGTTACGTAACCAACGTCGCAGAGCAACCATAGTGCCAGCCAGAATAAAAGCAAATGTCAATATCAATGACGCAAACCTCGAACCGTTGCATTCAGTCAGTATAAATCGCGTGATGAGCCCGCGTAACAACGTCGTCCTGGAGTTGCCCCTGATTTGTGGTGTCTAGAAATTTTGGCTGGTACATCTTACGAGACGAATATTTTTCAGAAGCTGTAGTGGATTTTACGCTATTTATATACGATACACATTGATGAATTTGTTTTAGTGAAGGCGGTAATTACTGGAAAGTATCCATCTCTACAGAGCTCTTTTTGTAGTTTTGGAATGAATGCAGCCACATACATCTGTCATAACTCTACAAAAGTTACCTTACTTTGTGATTCATATATTGCCTACAGCTATTATTCTAGGTGAAATGTACCCTAATTTTTAAGGTTTACGCGTTTGGTCAAACAACGGAAACGTGATAGTTTCAAGCAAAAATCCAAATGTTGTGAGACTGTGAGTTGTTTGAAACAATACGTTTGGTGACATTTCGATACGATACCATACACACTTGACAAAAGCCTACCGCTCTATCGCAAATGTTTTACTTTTTCAGAATCACACTACGAAATTGCCTACAGCTTATTCTGCGTTTGAAGTATCTTATTCTTTCTCAGTCATTAAATAAAAGAACAGCTTACCCGCGCTACAACTATGTTTTGGTCGACGTCAGCTCCACCGCTAATTCGAAAACCCCACGGGGGTCCGTCTGACAGCAACAACTTTCTCGACATATTCTTATTTCACGTGCAACGTGGAACTGCTGACAACTCGCTAAAGCTTGCAGCTGTGTGACATAGTTTTCTCTTATCAGACCACTGCCATACGGCCGTCCTCAGAGAACCGTCCTTGGAGAATCGCTTCAAGAATGTAGACACAGCTCCCTTGTGGTTGCAAATGCAAGTGGACCTCTGGCAGGGTAAGCATTTCTTTCGATAAATGCTTCCGTCACAATGCCTGGCACGTAGTCTGTACAAGATCAAAGCCGGGTTTTGATATCACTAATTCACAAACCCATGAAATAATAAAGATTGATCTTCGTTTCACGCGTGCTTGCGACAGATAACAAGATTTTTTCCACAACTATTTGAAATTTTTTGAAATCATACCGTCTTGCTGTGAGTATGCATTCATTCAAAGTAGTACAAAAATTACATTGCTATTTGATGTTCTTAGGAATAAGTGATTATAAGCGATAGGTTGGTGAAAAAAGTGGAAAACGCTTGCTGTACCGTGGCGCATATCATCATTCACCTTTCACTCTCCGGGCACTGTACCTGACACAATGATTTGGAGGGAACTGAGACAACCTATCAGTATCGATTTTTGTTGCGTCAACTTTGTGATAAAAATTGTGATAATCAATTCAAATTTTTGTTAGTTCCGAAATAAAATGTACTGCAACTAAAAACCACAAGATTCTCACTAGAACACTAAACCCAGGAGCTCAAACACACGGCTCGCCGGCCCCAAGGGTATTTTGTGCGACCCGCGATGCATTCCGGGAATTTTGCAATAATTAACATTTAAGTTATTTAGTTTTTCACTGGTGTTTAAAAGTGTTCGGACAGCGGGTGAACAACTCTACAAACGTTGAGACGGTTAGAAATGTTGTTTTGTATAACTCATCATACCTTTCGCAATAAATAAGATGTAAAAACCGTTTCTAGTAAGGTTCAGGTACCACCATTGTTACGTCAGCGTCATAATGCGGCCCTCGGGTTACTTTATAAGCTAAGTCCTCATTTGACCCTCAGAGAAATTTGATTTTGAGACCCCTGCTCTTGACCACGTAGATCAAATCCAAAACATACTACAAGATCTTTCGGTAAATACGAGCAGTGGCAACCGTGTTCTGTATATTGCAGGGTAGACCAGCGCAGGAATTCGACTCACTAGAATATGACACGAATCAGTCACAGTCACATGATTGAGCGACTTTTACGTACACACTGATTTGGTTAATTCACAATAACCAACACAATTATTAACAACAATGATAATTCAGTTTACATACTGTAGTAAATTTGTACACTGTGTCTCTAGACAATCTAGTGATAATGCCCATTTTTCATATTTATTCAATCTCTGGCTTTATGCTGGGGGTTTCCAACAGTAATGTAACCGTGAAATCTGTGCAACAACATTACTTTTTATCACAAAATATTAGGGGGAAAAAGATATTGTGTCCCCCTTGTCCAAACGTTGGGGGGACATGTCCCCCTTAAGCTAGCTCGCTGTAAACTAAACTATCTCCCAAGTTTTGACAATTCCAGCATGTTTGTGGTTAAATACCAATCATTTACGAAATTTTCGATCAGATGGCCTGTCTCAAGATAAATTTTGTAAGGAGATAATAATATAATTAACCAGTAGTACAACGAAAAATTGAAATAAGACTTTTCTTAAAAATAATTAGAATACAAATTTCATCTCTATTGTTTGAAAGTTTGTAATGTTTTGACATTTTCGTGGGGGAAATGCTCCCCCTGGATGCGCGCCTGCCAGCGATTGTTATAGAAAATCTAGGGTTTGAAACAAGTGAAGACTTTTTGGCGCCACCCTACATGGTTGCCCCCCAAACCGCTGGTTTGGATCAGCCACTGTTGGTGAAAGAGTAAAAAGACTGTGGAAGTTATGTAGTCAACCAAACCTGTTTGAAACATTTTGACAAGTGTTAGAAAATAGCAGTTGAAAAATCAGTTCATCATTATATATGCGCAGTTCAGTTAGGTTTATTCGGCGAAACTCCCAAAAAAAGCTCACCAAGAGAAAAAAGTTAAGACAAATAAGAAAAAATAATGTATATCGCAAGCATACAAGTATAATAACAGACAGGCTTCTACAGTGGTGTAGGAGGCAGGGGTGCAGGGGGTGCAAGCGCATCCTAAAAATTTTGATCTGGTGAAAATCCGGACAAAATCCCTAAAAATATGGGAAAAAATGGCGCCCAACACGCTTTTATTTGAAAAAAATGGAGCCCAACGTGTGCAGAATCACATGAAGACCTTTTTTGGAAGTCATCCCAAAAACGGTCTTCATGAAAAAATATGCGCACAAAAAGTGGCCCAAAATATTTCCTGGCAAAAATCCTTCGCTCATCCAAACATTTGCCTGCTCCTACACCTATGGGCTTCTAAGTTAAAACAAATCATTGTATTGTAGTCTAGTCTGGAAAACCTTGGTCACTCACAGGATAGCATCACAATCAAAACAATGTTTGCTTCATCCTGGAGTAGCTAATACAACCAGATGCTTTTCTAGTTAAGTCCCCCATAAGCCTAGTGGTGAGAAAGGTTTATATTAATAAAGAACACATAAGGCAGGGTGTATTTGAGAAGGGTAAATATTAGTTTAGGACTAGGAAGTATAATTTGTATATCATTTTAAAAGTATGCAAAGGTTGTACTTTCAAAGTTGGATCCAAAGGCTCTCAAATCCTAACTCTCAAGGAAAGTATTGTAACTTCATTTCGGCTAAAAATGTAGGTTTTGGTTGTATTGTGATGCAGTGTCATAATATGTACTAATTTATTGGAGTTTGTTAAAGTTTTGTTTCTAAAAGTGGTGCAATTATGCAAACCAATCCGAGCAGCGCGGTCTTTGAGATGTTGTTTTGAACGCTATGAACTTATGCGAACCACAGCGAGAGCTTTGTGACATAAAGACATTGCACTTGACGAGTGAATTGTGTGACGTAAACTTACCTTCGAACCAACGTGCATCGCAGCAGTGGCGTAGCGAGGCTAAGTGCCGCCCGGGGCCGTCCATAAAAGTGCCGCCCTTTCCACCACTCAAATTTGCTTACAAGAATTTAAAATGGAAGAAGATCATGTTTCGTGCTTATAAAAGATATAAGGGGCAATCTAACAGTCACGAACCGCAACGGGTCTCACTTTTCATTGTCGATTTATGATTCCTTCTTTCTCTGCTTGCTGCCACCTTTCTCATCATTACTCTTACTTTTTTTCTGCTTTCGTATATACTGTACATATATGGATCCGGGATATTTCGTCCAGCTTTTTTCCCTTTTGGCTTTTAGTCTCCGGTAAGCCGCACCACTCGGCTTTAATTGATTACTCCAGGGTTTCTCAACCTGTGGGCCACGGAAGAATTTTTGACGGTTCACAGCCAGGTATTATTGAAGTTGAGTAGGTTTTGCAAGTTGAACGCTGCGTAAATATTAGTTCATGAGCTGCTAATTTCATAATACGCTCTATTTTGTCATTATGCGTTAGAGATTATTGCGAAATGATCGTAAGTTGATGTTCCACATCACAGTTAAATATGTTTCTGAAAAATTCAAATGGAGCAATTGCCCGGTTGTCCCCCCTCGTTGCGACTCTGCTTTCTAACAACAAACAGGCACGGCCTTCGCATTGATTGCAGCGAACGTTGTGTTATAAAAAGTTGTTTAAATTCCTGCTCTGTGCATGTGCAACAGATATCGCAATGGATAAGTTGTACAGTCAGTGGGCGGCGGCTCCTGTGTGTGTTTATTAAGTGGACCACATACTTGAAAAAGTTAAGAATGTCTGGTTTACTCATGCCAGGGCATCAAACAAAAATGTTAAGAGCAGTGATGGCGGCATACCTACTTTACCGATGTAAACATTTATTTATGCCAATATTTCGTGTAGTAGCCTATCCCCGTCTTTAACAAAAAAAGTTTCTATGCTGCATATAGCATGCTATACTGTAATAATAAATTTAATAATCTTATATCAATTATGCAAAAATGTTTTATTGTTCGTTTCTCGTTTCAGTATTGGTTTATTTCTCTTAGAATATATAAAAGGTTTCAAACTTTAACTCTATCGGAACTTACGCTGGACCCTCTCAGTGGCGTATCTATGCAAAGTGGCGCCCATTGCAAAGTTTAACATGCGCCCATTCATAATAATTTAAACATTAGATATAGGCATAGGCGTATCCAGGGGGGCCTACGGGGCCATGGTCCCCCAAATTTTTAGAACATATAGTCATTTTGTGCTTTGAGAGGCAGTATCCCAAACAAAATAGTGCCATTCGCCTAAAATAAAAGATTTTGCCCCGCCCAAATTTTTCCTCCCCAATTTTTAGGCTGGCTACGTTACTGGATACAGGCACAATTTTTACGAAAGATAAACCATGACGAAAATTAATGTTTAAAAACGGAAAACATTTGTGATTATTTTTGCTTTAAACTTTTCAGCAAATAAAATATAAATTATTCATAAGGACTGCAACTATGGGCGTCTGAAGGATTATTTCCAGGGGGGACACAAGGGGATTTTTCCAAAATTTTTCCAGGGGGAGCCAAAAGTGGTGACATTCGCTTTTTCCCACTCAAAACTACAAAAACAACCTTTTTTTACTTAGAATTTCCCCATCCAGGGGCGGACTTGCCCCCACTGCTCCCCCTTCTGAGGCCCATGACTGCAACATACTTCTATACTCATTTATTTTTATTATGAAGAATATCAAAACATTCAAATAATAACGTTATCATAGTTTATGGGTCTACATACGGTCTACATAGTATTGCCTGCCAAACTTGTATATCTTACAACATATTGCAACTGCAAACGACAATTTTAAAAAAAATGGATCACATTTAAAGTGAATTGCACAATAAACTATTTAATGCAAGTCATGCATCACTTGTGTTCGAAAAACACAATTCCATCGAAACATACCATATAAAAGACATTTTTCAATATATCATTAAAAATACATTTTCAAAAATGTCATTACATCTTAAAGCAAATTGTTATGGATTCGCTATGCGTTTCCGGGAGCTCGCGGTCACGACTTTCCTCTTATATGGGCCTCGCGTTCATTAATCCGGCCCTGCCTACATGTCTAGTTGTATACGTCCAGAAGTCAGACTTTCACTTGATCAACGTGTTTTGTATAGTGACTGTTGTGAAAAAATGTACTATGTCTAGCCCAGGTAGTCTGCTCTTATTTTGTAGTTTGTACTGCATAGCAGCAAGATACCTTTGGTCAGTGACGTAACTAGAGGTTAGAGTCAGGTGGTGCAAAACTTAGCTGAAGGGTCCCACTGTCCACCGTAGGGGGCCCACTAGCCAGCAGTCAGGATAAAAGTTAAGAAATAATAGTGAATCCGGATGCCGTGGATGTCTATACTAGCTAAAAATTCGAAAGCACCCAAAAAACTACAAAAAACAACAACCTACTAAAAACACAAAATATACTAAATATCAAAATGTCGGCCAAAGGGAGCCCGGATTTTACATTTAGCTAGCCAAGGGGGGCGGCTCGCCCCCTGCTCCTCCGTCAGTTACGCCACTGCCTTTGGTGCTTATGACCAAAGTTACACAATTGAGCAGCCTACTGTTTAGACAGCCAGATGGAGTTAATTGTGTAGTTAGAAGAGTCCATTTAGCAATCATCGCAAGTTGTCCCAAAACAGAGTAGTGCAGTTAGTGGATTATGGATGTTAACCGTTGCGTCCAGGTAGGCCTTAGTCTATATTTGTTAACATTTATAGGCGATTTGAGATAAAAGATGTTATTAATCCAAACATGTGTCATGCACCAGGAGATTAACAAGTCCAGACGTCAGCAAGGTTTATGCATACGTTTTTCGATCATTAAAAGCCCAATGCGCATGCTTTATAAGCTTATTTCACAAATATTTTCCCGCAAATACTCATAGGCCTAATAAGCTCGTAGTTTCCAACGAAAATTTTTTGAACGAACTTAACCAAAGGAATTGGATCGTAAATCACTGTCATTTAATTGACGGCGATTATTTAGAGATGTCGTAATGAAATACAAATGTAAAAAAAAGTGCAGGAAATCAGAATCAATCCTACCGATCAGTTATGAAAACATTATTACCGAAGGAGCAAACATGAGACCGGTCAAAGTATGTGCGCCGCGATGAACGTTTTCTTTCATTAGCGCAAATTGATAAACTTTACCATTTACGACCCAATTCCTTTGTTTATAAGCTCGTTGAAAAAATTTTGGTTGGAAACTACGAGCTTATTAGGCCTATGGGTATTTGCGAGAAAATATTTCTAATTAATTTGCACAATCTGCAAATGCTGTTCATGTTGTGAATTAAATATACATTTTCAGAATGTCTAGCCCCCCTGCACAAACATGAAGGCCCCCAATGGAAGACTTTCCTGAGACGGTTCTGCCCAGGCCCGCAGACACGGGGACATTCGGGGACAGCTATCCGCAAATATTTTTGCGGTCCCCAAATTTTGTTGTGGTCGGAAAAATTTGTTTTGAACATATGATAAAAATAAAAATCGTCCCGCTAAAAATATATTTTGCCCCCTAAACCTTAAAACCTGGCTACAGGCCTGATTCTGTCAAAATTGCGTCTGCAATTAGGATATTTTGTTTTGAAGGTCATTCGGCCTCGAGATGTACCATAACGTCGAAAACTTTTTTATAAATCACCATTAGGGGGGCCCTGTAAGCATTTTGGTGGGGCACAGAGTTGGGCTGCTATGGCACTGGGCATGGTCCAATATCAGAAAGAGCTTGGATGCAGAGAAGGCAGAAAAATTGATTAAAAATACGGATTTTACAAAGCTGAAGAAGACAACCAGTAGAACTTACTCAAACGGTTCGAATCATTCTCTTTTTCTGCCTTTTCATAGGTGGAGGAACAGGCAAATCTACTTGAAAAAAATTTATTGCAGCTATTCGGGCACCCACTGCCTGCTCGTACACCTATGAAAAGGCAACTGCATGGACCAGTGGGCGCAGTGGCATGTAGAGGTCTGGTGATGCCCGGGGCGAATGCTTGATTGTATGCTCTCTATCAAATTCGATTTGATCAGTGGCGGTACTGTGGTCATTGTCACTGGATATACGCTGTTTGTGACGTCACAATACGACTTTATATTCACGTTTGCAAACCAAAGTTTTGGCGAAGTTTACTCACTCAACGTGCATATTATTCTACACGCACTCTCCTTACTCGTTGTTGCACTGTACAATGTGCCACAATAACGAAAATAAATTATTAGCGCTCCAGTTTGGGGACCGGTGTCAAGCGAAATTTCTGACTTGCGAAATGTCTGACTTCACGCCATGTGCGCATGCACAGAGTAATATTCTCAGGGTTTTTTTAAGGAAAATCTTAGGCACCTGGTATGGACCTGTAGGGACCCGATTTCTCTGATTCTAAGGACCCGATTTTCTCTTATTCTAAGGACCCGATGATCACTTTCGCTGATTCTCGGGTCCCTAAAACACCAATAAAAAAACCCTGATATTCTACACATCTAATACGTTGAGAAAACTGAAGATTAGGACTTAGGGTTTGGTGTTAAGGTAAGTGTGTCGGGTTAGAGTTTGGGTTAAAAAAGAAAAATAAGTGGTAGGTAGATAAATAGATATATAGATTTATTTGGCGGTACTGAATTAATTGCGCTAGATGTACTCTCTAAAACAGAAAAAACGCCGGGGCACCGAAAAAACACAGAGGTTATCTAGGCAGCCCCCCATAAATTACGTGAGATTGATAAATGTTTCCATGGTGAAGGTTGTGTCGACCGCTAAACGTGCTGTCGCAGTCCGATGTATGGGTTGCGGGATTAATGGCCAAATTGTAAAGAGGTTACTCTTGTCGGGCACAAATGGCCATGACGTTTAATTGGCATGGACCGCGAGGTTCCAGACGAAGAGGAAAAGAAAACCCGGCAAAAAAGAAATCCGCTTCGGGTTGCCATAACCCTTTCTTTATCCACGCACACCCATTGTAAAGATAGTTTTGATTTGATTATGACCGTGATGTAAATTCCGTGGAGATAGAGGAGTTCATTTATGGAGATAATCTTCGTAAGAGAATTGTCTGCTTCTTCTACAGGTGTTTTTGATATTCTGTAACAAAAACTGGACCGCGGCAGCAACGTATTCACAAAGCAATAAGCTATATTAAAACACATAAAAATAGTATACTACAAACACATACATTTTGTAGTAGTATACTACGAATACACGCAAATGCATACATACGAGCATTTAATTACGAAGATGGAATGACAGACAGTCGTATTATATTACATATAGTAATTCAGGCTAAGAAGTTAGATGTTGACTTTCGGGGTGGTTCTTTAGCTACAAACAAAAGGAAATGTGGAAAGCATTATTCATGATTCTTATAACTTTCTATAATCGAGTTTTTCTATCATTTTTTTGAAGATGATTGCTGGCAATTCTTTTAGAGAGGAATCTATTTGCTGCCAGATTCTTGGGCCTTTGAATTTGATTGATATTTTTCCATATTGGGAGC
>JGI24021J15306_10003456_pt1 | contig 17806 bp, 10 predicted proteins | sample Ectturendosymbi1_FD_15306 | JGI IMG/M metagenome (IMG submission 15306)
CTGAAGTTGAATGCCATTATATACGCTCACAAGATCCTATTTGAATAAGATTTCAGGACTGAGGATGCGTAGTGTTGCGTAAAATCGGTTCCCTATTAAAAGTTTTGCAAATAGATTCACTTGTGTTACGCATGTGGAGACCAATTGCTTGAATACAGACATGTGCAAATTTGAATCATTGCAAAATGAAAAAGCACACCCAGTCGGGGGATTCCTCGAAAGCTTTCAGAAAACTTATAACTTTTAATTGTTATGCTCACAGCACAGTAAGTATTACACATAGAGACTAGTTGCCATGTTGGAGTGATGCGAGGCCCATAAAATTAAGGTTTTTGGCCCTTTTGTAGGTGACTACTAAACAAAGAATCGCCTAATTTTCAACACTTTCCCTAATTGAAAGCTTTGGGGCGTTTTAACCACGGCTTTGTAGAGGCTAGATGTTAGACATTAGATGTATGTATGTACAGGCTAGATGTATGTACATTGTACATGATATAATGCACTTCGTCGTGCTGGTGTCATGGGAATAGATGTGAGAGTCACACGTTTCTATGGGATGGGACAGAAAAGCCTGCGCATTTGGTTTTTAAATTTTAAACGCTATGAAAATTTGCCACTTTATGACAACTGGCGCTTTTCGCTTTTCAAGAAAAACGACAAAACGCCATCCAATAAATGTCCTGCTCGATACTAACTTCATACCATTATTAATGAGCTTTTTGTTTTTGTGTTCACAGTTGATAAACGCGGTTCTGTGACACATATTTACCAACAAAAATGTCTGTAAGCTAAAGACACCACAAAAGGCCTTCAACACAAAAGGCCTTTTTGTTAAGCAACAAGAACCTAAACCTTGCGATAAATACGCAAAAACAAAATGATCTCCAGAAAACACAACAAAACTCAAGGAACTGCAGGTGCGTTTCTTTCAAATAGTGGTAATGTCAGTCTAAGTAAAGACAGTCATTTAACAGTTTAAAACATAGCCTTCAAAAAAGCATTTGTTTCGTTGACGTGCCTCATCTTTTCAATTACCAAACTGACTAGAAAGTAAACAAATTGAAAGAAAGGCATGCAAAAATTCATAATATATATCTCTAATAGAACCATGTTTCTAATTCAGCTGCTTGCAAACTTTTACGGGCAATTCCTAAAGCTTTGAATCTGAAGGCAAGCAACCGAAGCATTACAACCCCATGCCTTTACATCTATCTGTCAGCCTACCGCAGGATATAAAGTCATAGAAATGAAATAAGTTTCAGATAAAACTTACCTTATGATAATATGTTTGTGTTTTGTCTGATTGCAAAGAAGTCACATGAACAGTACTCACATGGACAACCCACCGCTCCACTTACAATCAAAATCTACCACTTAACATTGCAGTTTGAGACTATCTTAACCTGCAATACTAAACCACTTAAGCCTTGGAAAAAGTTCATTGAGCATATAAACCACAACAAATTTCGAAGATCGTCTAGAAACATTTAAGCGGCATTTCAGCATGTAAATATGACACCTAACATGTCGGTGATTTCCAACCAGATTGTCTCAGATTTTAGTCAGGGGTACGTGGATTGACAAAGGTGCCGCAAGCATACAATTCCACAGCAGCGGAGCAGCAAGCCAGAAACAAACGGGAACCACTGGAAAAAATTTTAACTTCGACACCGCAAACAACGTTTGCAATGCGTAGAAAAAACTGAACTGTAGTTGGTTTTCTTGGTGCTTCCAATGTATAGAAACTGGAACATGAAAAACATCGTCGCAAATATGAGCCTTTTTCTGACGCGGTGTGGGGTGTCATTAACCACCAGTAAGGAAGTGTAATTTATATTGAAGAAATTTCCAGAATAAGCAGAGGCGATATAAACGCCATAATCTACGGGGGAAAAGCGGAAAAACGATCTGCAGATGACAAAGGGTCAGTGTTTCAGAAGCAAATGCAAAGGTGCACTGCATAACACAAAAGCGCTATAAGGCTGCTGTAAGACATCTGCGATACTGTTTTGTCCTGATGTAATTTTTAACCTTGGCAGGCAGATTTTTTCATACTTTGCTTCTTGTCCAACTCGCAGTGGCCTACGTTTTTACGAACAGAAAAATTCTCTTGGTTCGGACTTTCTGATGATCTGAGAAGATTGTCTTATCACCGTCATCATTTGTATTCCATCAACTCGCTGCAACTAACTGAAACCGCACACGAACTTTGCAGTATCTTACGAGAAAACGAATGAAGTGAACGTAAAAGCACAACACCAGCCTGCGCAGAACAAGCAGGTCTAGCAGGTAGTCTCTTGTTGCCTGCTTGCTTAAATTCTCATCCGCGTGGAGATCAACACAAGACCAAGCTAGAGTCTTGTTTTCCAGTTTTTGTGGGTCATCAATAATGCATGGCAGTGCGGCTAGCGCGAAAGGACTCTGTAAGTTGCATATCGAAATGAACGCCGTTGATACAGAACAACGTCTGCGGTGCGTCTACATAAACTCAGTAAAACGCTTGGATTCCCAATACAATTGCAGTGCATTTAGGTCAATGTGATTGTTGAACACTTTTACGTATGATAGTGGTCCCATGTAGCAAATCTGTTGGCGATTTACTCGTTCACACGAGATTGCTACACACTGACCGACGAAAGGATGGTCTTTTATTGGAAAGCCGCCACCTAACAGCGACAACTGAGGCAGATAACGCATTTGCATAAACGGAAAAATATTTAAGAGAATGGAATAGTGATGCCCGTTCCATGCCTCTTTCGTCCAACCACTGTCTAACCTACTCTCTATATTTCATTTCTCTTTTTTGCATCTCATTTGACTTGAGTGATTGAGCCGATACCTACGAGAAGCTTCGGCAGATCCTTCACAACATCACAACCTCTTAGCTTCAACAGGCCCAAATGCACAAAAATATTGTTAACAAATGTGGACCTGCAGGGCCTCGGAGATTTTGCATCGTTTGAACTTTAACGACGAACTTCGAAGGCATAGTGATATTGCTGCAAATACGCACGCTGCTGTAGCTACTTTTCTCATGCTAGCACGAAACATCGAGGCGCTTTCTGTTGGACATAGGTCATCTGGATAGCATTTGAAATTGCGAAGATAGCAACAAAATCAGATCCAATGACTCAATAAGACGAACGCATAAGAAGCAGTCATCACAGCCAAGTAGTGACTATTACGTTAGACAAGTCGGCAGCCGTTTCACTGCAGGAGTTTGTGCCCTTTCAGTAACATATGACTTTGCGGCGTGAGCCTCTTACATACCTGAATGTGGCTTTCCATGTACTTTCTACGACTTTTCATCCTGTCTGTTTTGTCATCAAAACTATGAAGTTCGAGCTTGTAATGCTTGTAGCTCAACTTAAATTGTACTCTATGTCTAAAATACAACGCTACTAGTAAAACCCCTCGTCACTATAAAGCAAAAACTATGTTTCACCTTCATAGGTTGTAGGTTGTAAGACAAAAAAAAAACAAAGTGAAAGTTAAAAACGATCGAGATTTCACGAATCAGTTGACATTCCAACCGAAGGCACGCTGCCTGTTTCATGTCCCTGTATGAAAAAGAACTGTGGAGGCAGCGTCACAAATTTTCAGTGCTGCTGCGAAATCAATGCTAATCATGTAGAAACAAAAGGGTTTGGCACGCGGCCTCAGGTGAGCTTTCAAAAAGGCCGAAGAAACGACAAAGCAATCCAACGACCTCGTTCGTTTCTCACCATAATCTTACTTCAGGATGCAAGTAAAACAAAACGAGTCTCAAAACGTACACACGCGTAAATCAAACAATCAGAACACATCACTGTTAAAACAGTTTGAACAATATAAGAGTTACTGCACATGTCTGAAGCCATTGTCACGAGCTTGCACCACTTCGCCAGCAATACTCTGTCACTCTCTTCACCGACGCGTCTCAATTTTTCCTAAGTCAACTTGACCTCCTTAGCAAAGCAACTGGCACCAACTTTTTGAGCAGTGTTGTCACAGCAGTATGAAATAACGCGATCTGGACGATGTTTCCAGTCAACCAACAAAAGCACTTACTCTCCCCTCGAGTCAAGAAACCTATCGACTGCTCGTGGTAACTTTTGCAGTGCAGCATATACAGGTAGTTTGAAAGATCTAAAGTACTTTTTGATTTTTGCATAAAAATCCAAAGATCTTGTTGCTTCCACGTCGGGTAGATGAAAAATTTTGCATGTACGACAACTAAAGGTGCACTTAACAGTTTCTGAAAAAAACAAACACAAGCCATATTTCATACGTTTCGTAGGCTTGTAAATGTCAATACCGAAGGTAGCCTAAAGCAGAATAAAAAGCATGAATTAGCACCCAGCCTTGTTGAAATAAACTTGCATCGTGCATTGGGCACGAAGCGTTCTCTGCTGTGCGAAAAATTTCTTAAAACGTAGCAACAAAAAATCCGATTCACGCTTTGTCGTAGGTTTGCACATCATTATATTTCATTGGCGCCACAAGTTTAACAACATTTCAAAGGAATTTTTAAACAAAAACAACGAAAGATCGCTGAAGTTTATGACGATTCAATGGCATCTAGCCTCATTCGTAGGGCGAAATGAAACCGCCAAATCTACAGACAAATTAGCGCGCATAAAAATGAGTACATTATGTTGTTCAACACCTCAACTTACAAACAGTCGCCAAGATTTCACCAGGCTGAAACAAGACATCCATACCTTGTTTAACTTCGACCGTTGAATCAATGGCAGTTTACCCCCAATGGAGCATCTTGTACAGCAACGTCGCGCGCCATGATAGATCTAGAACGCTAATAAAGTGCCTCGCAACGTAAGCGTAAGGGTCTCCTCGCACCGGCTTATTAACAGTGAAAGTATTGGAGAGTATGAGACTTTTTTGGGACGAAAGGCGTGGTGTGGAAGACTTATCACTGCACGACATCGGTGCAAATCGATAATCGCCATCGAACTTCAGTACCCTTGTCTAGCTCCACATTAGGCAACCAGGCTGGTCTTGATACATTTGTCGCGCACAAATGCATTATTCATAAGTTTCATAACCACGTCATATTCGTCAGCTTACTGCAGAGAAACGTGACTAAAGTATTTCTAATGCAGTCGTCTTTAACACACGTTTCAGTGCAGTTTCGTAAATGAAGAGCAAAACTAGAAACTCTGCACTTTCAGGAACGCTGCAATATACCTAACACTATTTAACGATTAGCGTGTCACGTTAATTTTACGTTGGAATTCGAGACGAGCAAAACAAAACTGGAGAGTTTGTTTCTCGTAAATAAGTGATAAACGCGTTAGTTCTGTGAGCATGTGCGCTTACTATTCACAACGAACGCCGGCGAGCATATTGACGAGTTTAACTGCAAACAAAATCATTCTATAGCACCAGCCTTTCAAATACGATTCAAAGCACATCCTCTTTTGCTAAAGCCGACGTTGATCTGTTTTATTATTTTTCCAATAACTTTTTTAACTGCAAATCGAATTGGCCCCAGTAAACAAAGCATGAACGGACTATTGTTTAAACACTACACTATAAGACATGTACCTTCAATTGTTCAATAAATTTCAGAAATTTATTCGATTATGGTCACAGTTGCGAACTGATAGTGACTCAGTTTCAAGCCTCAGTGATCTGCCTGTTCAGATCAGCGAAAACTCTCTGTGGAGTGACCCTGCGTTGAGTGAAACTGTCTGGACATGATTTTGTAAGTCTTTGAGAAAAGATTCAGCCTCTTACTGAAAGCAAGCAAAACCTACAATCCAACGTCGAACAAACATCACTAAGAATGATATAGGTTTATTGAATACTGAATTCTTACAAACATAATCATGACGAAAAACGTCGATAATATATCAAATTGACCGATGTGTAAGTGATACGCCAGTTTTCTCCTAATTTCAAATTATCTCGCGCGGTCCGCGCAATGAGGTTCCAGCCTTAAGCACATGGTGCTTCACCTCTAACAAGTCGAAATGGGTCACTTTGACCCATGAGGATTTATTTTTTTTTGTAATTTTTTTTCTGTTAGNTGAAATTGTCTAATTTTTCGCATATCTGCCTTTCCTAGAAGGATACCTATGTGGTAAGTTGGCGAAGCTTGTTCAAGCAGTCATTCTCCGGTGAGATGGGATTCACTGTATATACTGGTAAGGTCATTTTGACTCATTTGAACTCTGAATGTAATTAAAATTTTAGATAGAAGAACCTAATCGTATTGCTGTCAAAATGTGCAAAACCAATCTGCAAGGAGTAACAAGTGCCTCTAACCAGCAAAGTTAGTGTGGTATAAAGAGAGAGTGTAAAAGCAAACAGCAGAAGAAAGAACTTATTTATGTTTTTGTTTCATTTTTTTGTAAAATGTGTAGATTTTTCTACAGAGCAAAAGTGTGTTTTAGTTCATCTTGAAGTGTGTTTCAGTCAATCTTTTTTCCTTTTCGGTGTTGGAAATAAACAATTTTGACAATGAAAACAACAATGGATGTTGTACATAATGTACATTGATATAAAAAAGAATGGGTCAAAATGACGCATTTCAACTCTTAATGTATAAAAATATTCTGAACTGTTGAAGGTCAAATTGGTTTCCGATTCTTGTTTTGCGTTCTTGCAGTCTGTTGGAGTCAGTGAGTGACGTGCACCAGCCCGTCGTTTGGTAGTAAGTGCGTCCGCTTCAGTGCTGGTAGGTCTGGACTTCGACTCTCGGCCGGGTCATACCAATACCTTGTAAATTGTAGCCTTATTGCCTAGCGCACGGTGTCCAGGAAGCTGCGGGGACAATATCTCAAGGCAACAGTCTTGAAGACACAAGCGCGTCATGACGAAAGGCCTTGTGAAACCAGCCATGGCACTACTAGACCGCCGTTGATACACAGCGCCATCAAAACTCTATCTCAAATTAGGAGTAAGTTCGGGTTAAGTGAGTGATTGGAGATAGAGTAGACACATTTCGTGTTACAAACATTTGGCGAACCTACTTACAGTAATGTCAAGTTAAACCAAGCCTGACTAATGCTACTTGCTCTAAAAGTAAGATGCAATGTCTTCAGCATTTTTGAAAAGCTCAGGGTTTGTCAACATAATTTATTTTCAGGCAAAACGGTAACTACGACACTAAAATATCATTGACATATCAATCAGTTGCACGCAACGCCTCGTGTGCCAAGGTTCCCAAAATAGTCTTCACCTAAGCTCCTGTTTCCATAAACTTTTCTATACAAGTTGGAATAACAGACTCCTCAGTTGCTTTGCTGGGAGCAGAGATGGACCAAGTGCAGTCCCTACTGTATCTTTTGTGCCTGGTGTAACATTAGACTCCGGACAATAACGAAGCAACCACGCGACTACGAGTCTTTCTTGGGAGCTGGAGTGGCAAGCTTGCGCAGAATCTGCTTTCCACTCAGCAGTCGTGGCCTTCGAATGCCAGTGAATCACGAGTAATTACGCAATGGTGTGAGAACAGCCAGGGTTCTTTCCATTAATCGTCTCTTGAGAAAATTAGTACGCACTTCCTTCAAGTAATTAGTTTCCGCAGAAGGTGACGCAATAGAATCAATCAGTAGATTTTTAATAGGAAATCGATTTCACGTAACTATACGCATCCTCATTACTGAAATCTGTAAGCGCAAGCTTACGGGTGAAATTCTGAAGTAATAAAGGACAAAAGCAAACTCTGGATCAAAATAAATGAAATCACAAGCTGGCTGTTTTCATAAACCTGCTTATATCAAATCTTGAAAACTATCTGACGCCAACTACGCAACAACGTAAACACAACGAGCAACGCGGTGGTGAATAAACCGCAACGGGCAGTGGCATTCACTAGCAGGAGGTTGGTCATGAGGTATAAGGTTCATTACTCTACAATAGGTAGGGCAGGGGGATCAAACTCAAATTGCTCTGAGGGCCAAATAAGCACTTAAAGTAACCCGAGGGCCGCATTGTGACGCTGACGCAGCAATGGCCGTACCTGAAGCTTGCTAGAAACAACTTTACATCTTTTTTCCTGCAAAAGGTATCGTGATTTATGGCACAGGGGCGTAGCGAGGTTAGATGGCGCCCAGAACAAGAAACAAGTTTGGCGCCCCCATGTTCGAACCTAAGGTCTTTCGGAAGCAAATATGCTGTTGAAGAAAGCACTTGCGACATTGTTGAGACGTTTCGGCGCCCTCCACAGTGATTTGGCGCCCCCATAATGATTCGGCACCCGGAGAATCGCGCCCCCTTGACCCCCTCGTTACGTCCCTGCATAGGAAAATCATTTCTAGCCATCTCTACGTCCGCTTAAAAGGGGCTTGTTCACTCGCTGGCCGAGCACTTTTAAACACCGGTGAATGAAACAAATAACATATATCAATTATTTGAAAATTCCCAAAAACAATCATGGGCCGCACAACATGCCCGTGTTTGAGGCCTCTGAGGTAGGGCCTTCAAATGGAAAAGGTTTGAAAGTGAGGAACAACGCTCTGTAAATAAAAACCAGATCTGTGGTAACAAAGGGGATCATGCAATTGGGCAAAGCTGATCGGCAAAAAATATATGAATGTCGTAAACTGACAAAAAAGGGGGTAAGAATTGGGAAGAATTGGGTTTGCAGAAAACACAGAATGACTTAGCGCTCACCAGCACGTCAAACAAGCAGAATGAGGTACACTATTTGGAGAAAAAAAACGATGTAGATTGTGGTCTATGTGCTACCAAATAAACTGAAAATCACCAAACACTCTAGACCTGATAACGACTTAATGTATGACGCAACGACCGACCACGTCAATGCTTCTCAACCTTTAATTGCAGGGGTGGCCAAACCTGCTCTATGTATGAGCTGCATATCGTAAAACCCAAGTTACAAAGAGCCGCAACATACAAATCTAAAAACACGAATTTTCGCAATCTACCTTGTGTGATATCATAATTCTTTTTGGAACGACTTTCAAAAGTAATACTGTATGGTACGCTAGCTACAACAGAACCATTTCACAATATTTCTGCACTTTTTGCAATAGAAATAAAAATATAAAACAAATATTTAAATTTTCGGAAAGCTCAAAGAGCCGCAGGCAAAGGTTCGAAGAGGCGCAGTTTGGCCACCCCTGTTTCATTGCAACGACCCAAATATTATGCCCAAAACAAATACATACCTTCGCCGACCTGCATTACCAAATCAATTTTCAAATTTGAGGTCCAAATTTTATTTAAAAAGTCGAAAACAGGGATCACTAGTGCTAGAACTGCTATATCTTGCTACTACATTGCCGGCCAAGAATAACACGCGGAAAGATTGTGATATTAGCAGTTGGGAGCTACAAGATATCTCGCTTTAAAAACAAAGTTATGCAATGGAGCACTCCGTATCAATGATTGAATGACATTTCTGCGCAAATGAATAGTGATATTGCGACCATCCACCAAAATCAAACAGCGGCCCAGGGGTTGAGAAGCTCTGGCCTCCGCGGACATGGATTTTACAAAATTAAAGAACCTGAAACCTTTGGCGTTGGACGCATAGCGAGCCAAGAACTACCTCGTATTTACCGAAAAAACAAAGACTGTTTTATGGTAAGCAAATTGAACAAACGAAAAGAGGAAATTTTTGATTTGCAAGACAGATAAGATAGGAAGTACGAGAAAATTGTTTGTCGTACCGCTATACTGATCAAAGAACTGCATCAGTTTGAAAAAATGGATGTGTCGTTAGATACATGCGACGCTTACCACAACAAAATCAGAAAACTTTGTGACGATCTTGTTATTGAACACTATACTACAGGTGCGTTGAGTGATCATCTGCTGCTACACACAGCTGGATTGAAATGAAAGGACAAGTCGTACCCCACGTCATCGGTGCATCCAGGGGCGAATCGTGCATCCAGGTGCATCATGGGGAGAGGGGTAATCGCCCCCTCTGAAACCTACAAAAGTAACCCTATACACCATAATTTTGTACAATTCAAAAAACAAAATTCGCGGTATAAGGTAATTTTGTCGTCTATTGTTTTGTCGCAACAGTTTTGTGAAGCATGCTTCATCTCGCTGTTTTGAGACTTGGCCACCAATATTACTGAAATCGCCCCCCCTAAACGTACTGGCTGGATCCGCCCCTGGGTGCACCAGCAAAATTTGTTTCGATGCAATAGACTGGATTATGGTTACCCACTTTTCAAGACGCACAAGTTAACCCTGGAGAGTTTGTTGAACTTTGATGTCAAAGACATGCCGGTACACCTGTTGCAATCTGCTGAGAACATCGGCACCCTCACCCATTACTGCATTTTTAAATTTTATTCTGAAACCTATTAGCGGAAACGTTTGTAACAACAGCCCCTGAGACGAGTTATGTCAAGATATTCGTCAATACAGTGCAGATCTTCTCAAATGGAAAGACCGCCAGACTAAAAACCTAGGAACTGAAAGCAAAGACCCCCGGTATACATTGGGGCGGCAGATGTGAAAGCACTTTATCCAAGTTTGTGCAGAGACACTGTGACTGAAGCGCTTGAATGTTCCCTGGAGAAGCATTCCATCAACACCAGGGTCCGCAAACACAGTGATGAACTGAACAAAATTTGCCTTATCAATGTTGTCACCTATTTGGAGAAGCAATAAGATTGAGGCGACTCAACCAAAGTAAAGAAGAATACCTAAACAGCCTAAATTAAACCGAAAAAGCGACCCGCTCGAACTTCCCAGCGACATCAAAATGGGAAGAAAGACCATACGCCCGCCAAAATGTGACAAGAGAGGTGACCCAAAAGTTTCGGCTACGTACCAAAGAAAAAGACTTAAATACGAAGGCAATGATTACCTGTAAAATACCTACGGCAAATGGACAAAAAAGTAACCAATTACAAGAACCTTGCTTTCAATAAGACACAATAACAAAGCGAAGGTTTGCCAGAGACTTGCAAGCGCTGTGCACTTTGTCATTGCCATGGACAACACAACAAATCCACGGTCTCAACTGTTTCACATATCCACGAAAAAATTAAAAAGAAACTTTCCCATTGAAACAAAACGTAACGTGTGCAAACTATGATATTTGCGTAGCGATTTGTGTGATATGCAAACATCAAACAAATTTTCGTAGAAATGGTCAGCGCACCGAGGTATTTGGAACAAACCAGATACGAGGGATGACAGCGATCAAATGGCCTATCGTGGTACTAAAAGTGCTTCATGGCGTTTTTTAACTCCACCTATTTATGACTCTTACACTGTTGCTTTTGTTGAACAACCCAGTTTTCACTCTCTGGATACCTGCGAAGATAAATGGCTAAACAACACAAACGCACAAATGAACATCCAAAGCACGATCCTCCCTTGTGTGAAATAATTCCTGTCACCCTTTTTCTGTCAATTTGCAATGTTTATTTCATATTTGTTTGCCATTCCGTTTTTCCCAACTTTATGATCCTCTTTTACCATTTAGAGAAACATTTACCATTTAAAGGCCCTTCCTGAAGTAGTCTAATAGTAAGCAAACCTTACGCCTTAAAACTGCTTTTCTGCTAGCAGCTAGTGCATGAAACTGCCCGTTATCATTTAGTCACCGCTGCGTTGCTCGTGTTTACGTTGCTCCGTAGTTGGCGTCAGATAATTTTCCAACTTTAGTATGAACAAATTTATGAAAACGGCCTATTTTCCAGCAATAGCCTGTCGCAGCTTGTGATTTGATTCATTCATATCAGTCTAGAGACGGTTATTTGTGCTTCAGTCCTACAGCATTCCACCCACAAGCAACATCTTGCAGAATTCAGGAATGAGGATGCGTATAGTTACGTGAAATCGATTTCCTATTAAAAAATTACTGATTGATTCGACTGTGACACCTTTCGCGGAGACTAATTACTTGAATATAGACTGACACACGTAAGCCCGAATCATCGCAAAGCATGCTAGATACAACCAAATGCATCTGTGGCGCTGAGGAGCAGTCGGCCAATCATATTATCCTTGGCTGTAACATCCTCCGCCCTGCGAACTGCCTGTTAGACCTGTGGTCCCCTAACCAGGGGCATAACGAGGCGGACAAGGGGGTGCGCAATTCTCCGGGCGTCGACTCACTATGGGGCGCCGAATGGCTGCGGGGGCGCCAAACACTCCCAACAATGTTACAATACTGTCTTCAATACAGTACATTTGCTTCCGAAAGACCTCAGTTTCGAACATGTCGGCGCCAAACTTGCTTCTTTCCCCGGGCGCCATCTAACCTCGTTACGCCCCTGCTCCTAACATCAACAACACTAAATATATCGAGGACCTTGTGGGTTTTGTTTGAACCTCCCCTCACACGCAAGAATATCGCGAAGTTATGAAAGCGCAGCCCAGTCGGTGATTCCTCGAAAGCTTGCAACAAACCTAGAGCTTTAAATTGACACTTCCTTTTACAGGCAGGGGTGAGAAAACTACGGCTCGCGGCTGAGGGCATTTTGTGCGGCCCGTAGGGCAGTCACACGCACATAGATAGTACATATTTCACAATAAATTAAATATATTTTTTATAGTTGATACAAGAATATTGTTGTAATAATTGGAAAAACTTATTCTCAGCATTTCATATTGTTTTGCAAAATACAATGTCTATGCGTACTACAGTGTCAACGTGAAATAAAACCACTCATGGTTACAATATTAATATTATCAATAATTCATATTTTGAAACGTAAATTGTAACTGAAGTAGACAAATGTAACACATGCCGGCCCCCGCGGTAGTAATAAAGTTTTCAATGTGGCTCTCCTTAGAAAATGCTCGGCCACCCCTGCTTTAAGATATCCCGTGCTTGTCGAAAACATTTAAAAAAAGCTTGAAAAAAGCTGAAGATGTAGAAGAGAAAACGAAAGAAAAGAGATCGAAAGGTAGGAAAAATGAGAGATAAACAAAGAGAAAGAGAGATAGAAAAGAAGAGACAAGGAATAAAAAAGAGTGGCAACAGCCAACGCGGTTTCAGGGTTGTTAAATATGAAAGCATAATGTTACGATACGAAAAAACTCAGCAGGAATCGGAAAGCGAAAACGAGAAGACGCTATCGTGTATATAAGCACTGATGTCGTCATTAAACCATTGGCGTTCAGGCTATGTTAACAGCGTGTACTGTGCATTTCAAAGGAGATGTTATTCCGTATGGGAAACACTCGCTACCCTAAGTTCTTACTGGCTTCAGAATGAGGGTAACCTTTAAGTGTTTGATCTCATTTTGAGGAATTAGCCGGAGACCGGCTGGCTGCGCAAGTAGCCACACCCAGATAACGAGACCAAAAAATGTTGAAAGTTAATGTTATCTGCCTTTTTACATGTTTGAGGAAACTGTATTGCAACTACAATAATGTGCTGCCGCTACAGTGGCGGATTCAGACTTGGCGTTCGGGTGAGAAGCCACAAATAGGGGTCACCAAAATCCACTGGGAATTTGAACGTTTTTATGACAACGCCGAAGCTAAATGTTACATACACAACTTACTCAACGTTCACACGAAAGCTTTTGATGACTTGAATACTCATCCGTAGAAAGCAGCATTTTCCGTAGAAAGAGAAGCGAAGAGTAAATGAAAAAAGGGGAGAGGTCAAATGTTTCTTTTCTAACTGGAATTTTACCGAATAGCCTCAGCGTTACCCTACTTGCCCCGATTTTCAGATTTTTGCTTTATAAAATACAAAGACTACCCTTATTCGCATGTGATATACTCTCTACACGCCAAGAAATAAAGCAGAATTGCTCACATAGGGACGTAACTTCAGGACGGCGACGTGGTCGTTTGGGTGAGAGGAGGTAAACTGCACCAAATTCCACCACACCCCCTGGATTGCGTACTAATCCGTTCTGTGTACTGCATAGCGTATATGGTTTAAATCAGTGGTGGCCAACCTTTTTGAAACTGAGAGCTACTTCTTGGGTACCGAATAATGTGAAGGGCCACCAGTTTGATACATGTATCATTAATAAAATTAATATTCATCTATGTGAAACACTGATAATGTTAACGCTATTTTATGAACAGGCCCGCGAGCGATCCACTTGGTCCGTGCGGGCGACCTGGTGCCCCCGGGCACCATGTTGGTGACCCCTGGTTTAAATCATGGAGTGGATGACAAAGTCGACTTGAAGATGACTGTACCCTTACATGCAGATACGACTGTTGTTTGCGAAACAAGCGGGAAAACAAAAGGAAGAAGAATCTCAACAAGCACGAAAGCGAACAGGAAATAAAAAAATAGTTTACTAAATTTTCAAAAAAGCTTTTAAGAGTTTAACAAAAAACGACTGGCAGTGAAATATTTTTGAAGTAGTTTGCTGTAATAGCAAAGTAGGAGTTTTCGAATTTTTAAGCAAACTTTACTGCATGTTCAAAGAGGGCCTTAGACGAGATTTACGGAATGAGACAAGAATATCAGAATACAGAGTCTGCGTGCTCAGTTGTTCCAATACAGCCAACGTTAACATCTCTTGACCACACGCGGCGCGTCGCAAAAATATTCCGCGGTATTTCGAAAGTAAATTTGCCATTCTCATTCACCTCCGCTGAATGAACAGCCTGACAGCTGCGCCACCGGAAATGTGCAAACAATCACATCGATTGATCGCAGTACAGATTATTTTTGCAGAACGAGACCAGGCCAGGGTCTTGCGCAAGCTTACACTGATACCACTATCTGACACATCATGGTAAATGTCTAAACGTCACTCTGCAATTGCCTCACTGCCCCGTTTGACGGTGTAATGAGTACAGACGATCACCACCTGTACTGCTGCTTAGGCCAGTTTAAAATAAGTTGTGAAACTTGGCAATTCCACTGCTGCGCGAGAATTTTTCTTCAGGTGATTAACTCGTAGCCCTAGAGCAGCAAAATAGCAGACAAACATGAAACAGATGTCTACAACTTAATAATTTGTATCCCCAAAGTTGTCATTTCACATCTAAAAATATTGAACCTTTAAGCAGGGAGCTTTAAATGCTCTGTACTTTAAGTTTTAAGTCTTGCATATTTTTCCTTTGTTGATGTTTTTACTCAGCACCAAGCTTTTTATCACCAGCTGCACAGCGCCTGCACTGAGCTTATTGGAAACTTACGTGACAAGGCCTCGAGTATATCGCCATATACCTGGCATCCATATCCCACATAGCGGTATACAGACGGAAGAGCACAATCGCTCAGAACAGCAGGAATTTGAAGGTCTTGAGAGCACCTCAAGCATATGTTTTCATGCAGGGAATGCTCGCGATAAATATTTAATTTGAGAAATTTTGGTAAAAAATTAATGAAATTGGACAAAGTGCGACAATTGACGTTTTTCTAGATTATCAATAATTGAACAGCAGCATACAAAGGCCAAGCGGGACTGTTACTCAGCGACGCAACTAAATACACGACTATCTCAAAACTAATCGCAATGAAAAGCAGCTACATTGGTTCTTCTTGTTTTGAAATGGGCGTATGCAATGGGGACTGCGATTTCTGGGAAAAAATCCTTCTTTGTTTGGTTTTCCCAACAACTTTATTCAAACTGAGAAGTTGTGTCTACCAAAACTTTCATTCTTCCGACTAAACGTTGCAAGGCCATTGAAAAGTCGAAAAACATCTAAGCATTGCGAGTCTGACCCCGACCTAAGAAACGTGATGTCATCTGTACATCTCTTTTAGAATGTTTAAAGAAAATCAACAATATGTCTGAGATAGAACAATGCAGCAAAGAAAGCAAGGAAACTAGGTTTATGACGTCACTTCAAAGCCGAAGGTTGTCGATAATAAACCTCCACTTGTAACGTATATTATTTTTGTTGGCGGCGGACTTTTTAAAACTGTGTTATAAACTGCAAATTTGACAACCGGACGTATTTATAAATATAGCTAACTCGTCACATAGAGTTCATTGCGTAGAACACACAGTTGTTATCGCAGATGGAGTTACTTTTACTAATCATGCCACCTTTGGCCGTAAAAAAGACGGCTTGCGTGGACGAGTAGACAACTGTTTCCGACATGTTGAAACTATGCAACCAAGGATGTATCAAATACCACTACAGTAAGCTTTAAACAGAACAGATGGTTTTGAAGTACAACAAGCTCATTTTACGTATTCGCTCAAGCCGGCAATTTGACATGAACGAAAGCGTGTTGCTACACAAGTACACAACATCTAACTTGTGTTTTCGATGGGCAACCAGCATATCTTTGTGACCATCCACCACTGCTCCACGCCGCCCCCTGCCGGTTGCCAATTCGCCATTGTTCCACCGTAAGGTCCGCGGCGATGATCGAATAGATTCTGTATTCCAACTGCATGAATCGTAGGCATCGCTGTCGACCACCAGGTAGCGTGGTGTTGCCGCGTCTCCGCAGACACTGGTTTGACCAATCGAACACGGCTGAAAATCAGCACATCGAAATGCATCACTTCAATCAATTTTTCAAAAGATAAAGATAAAAACATTATAGAGAGTGAGTCAAAGGTAATTAAAAGAATTTTGCAAGGATTCCATTACAGCATTATCAAAAAATATTGACAGAGAAATGAACAGTCGCCTCTGACTGTCATGGTAGGACCATATTCTCAAAAACGTTTTTCACTGTGAACTGATCTTGCTTTTCATTCACAAAAAACTTCACTAAAACTCAATCAAAAACTGTATTGGAACAGTTGTAATAAAAAACTGACAAATTTGAGTAAGCGTCACCAAATACTCCCAAAATTTGGGGCCGCCGATTTCGGGGGCCCTAGGTTAAGCCTTTTTAGTCTAATGGTAAATCCGTGCCTGACTTTGACAAGATGGAAGGCCAAAATACTTCCACGACTCGGTTACGTTCTGCTTCCCATGTGTTTTGTAGTGTTTGAGAATAGTTGTTGTAGTAGGGAATATGGTGGTTCCATACTGAGTTGAGTGCTTATGTTGGTTTGTTTTGGCACTCAAATACAGTCGCTGAGAGCTCAGTTGATCGGAAGATTCTGAGATGTACGTAACTAGCTCGTGATATTTAGGACGTATGCACAAGCAAAACACTACTTCACAAAGATCAATACGCCAACCTAGCGAGATTGGCTCCAAACAGTGGCGATTCCAGGGGGGGGCTGGGTAGGCTATGGCCCTCCCATGTTTTTCGTTGAACCCCTGTTTGTCCCCCTCATTTTTTTTTAGTTTTCCGTTTGAGTTTGTTTGGTTGGCATATAGGCTACAGTAGATAACTTTCGGCCAGCAATATTTTAAACGATAATTTATAGAAACCCTCTAGCCTACATTCAATATTTCCCAAACGCATGGTAAGCTGTGTTGTTGTTTTTGACCGCCGGGTAACTAGAGTTGTTTGTGACAACACGCACCAGTGATGGCTTGCATCCTGGGTAAAATTTAGTCAGACCGCGGTCGTGGTGTTGAAAGATTCATTTCCAAACGAAGAAACAGTCGCAGAAATGGGATGATTGATCTTTCGTGCATTTCAGTGAAAGATGGAACTGGATTTTATTACTGTCAGCAGATTGTTTCTTGTCACAGCAGCAAAAGGTTTGTTAAAGCATTAAGAATTGGTTTCAGTTAATTTATCCGAATTTATCCTGGCTGCAGTTTTGCGTTCTTCTGCCTTTTGTATACAACTTCGAAACATTTCATATAATTGGTTCGTGACTACAGTTTTAACTCTACCCACAGATGTCCTGCAACCTCGTAGAATTTTGTACGGATTTTCTGTAATGATTGAGAGGCAGTATTTCGCATATTTCAGCGCTTTTCGCGTATTTCAAGTCAAACATTTCTATCAGAAAAACACTTGGAAGAATTCGCAAATCTTATTCATTTAGTGAAAATGATTCAAAAC
>JGI24021J15306_10003458_pt1 | contig 17805 bp, 11 predicted proteins | sample Ectturendosymbi1_FD_15306 | JGI IMG/M metagenome (IMG submission 15306)
AGGCCGCATAAGCAGAGAAACATCCGCGCGAGATTCGCACGCTGCGATGTCTAGTCAAGTGATCACGTGCCTTAGCGGACTTAATATGTTTACAATCAAGATGTTTGATTTCCTGGAATGATTCATTCTGATACTCGCCGGTGATGACGTTGAACCACATGATTGGTTCTTTATTGTTTACGTCGTTCGTGGCATTGTGACAGAGGTGCGGACATTCCACTTTAAGTTCAAAATACAAGCAATTATCTTTCAGATGGAAATTAATCTTATCGTATTTGATCCACGACGCAGTATTGCCATTAACCGCAGATGAAGCATTACAACAATATGCATATACCAGGAATGCTGTAAAGTGTGTTTGACGAGAAACATCTAAATAGTGTGTTTCTTGCCCAAACCGTCAGCAACATTGATCACAAATTATCATAACGATCTTTGTTGTCTTGAAACATTTGGGACATTTTGTGCTTTCAAAGTGAAATAACTTGAAAGAAGAACATTTTCAAAAATCCACCAGTGCCCCCCTGGGTAAAATCCTTCCGATGCCCGTGCACACAAGCATGTAAAATTACACCATTTTTGTAAAAAAATGTGTTGTATTACACCATCTGGCAACACTATTCAACAACACCAATTCGGTGAGCAAGCCATAGCAGGGTGACAGAGTGTTCACGGTGTATTCTGCCAAACAATTACGAAATCCCGCAAGATTCACTGCCAAATCACAAAAAATATATTACAAATAATATTGACAAAATATTGCCAAAATTCTGCAACATTTTTTCATTAAACGATTAATTTAAACAATGGGCCCAATGCTATAATTGTGTTACTTAAACTTCTTGAAGCAAATTCCAAACTTAAAAGTGGAGGGGTCAGGTCCCCCAGAAATAAAAGTGGGGGGGCCTAGGCCCATGCGGCCTCCCCTGTTCCGCCACCTATGGTTTCAGTAATATTTGGCAGTCAAGTCTAGGGTAAATGATTGTTAAACGGATGAAGCATACTTCAAAACACTGCTGTGACAAAAAATGGACGGCAAAATGGCCTTATATCGCGAATGCTGTTTTCCGAATTGTACAAAACCATGGTGAAAAAAGGTACTTTTGTAGGATTGAGGGCGGGCGATCGCCCCAATCGCCCCGCCCCCCCTTTGTATCTGCCCCTGGTTGTAGGAAATCGTTGGCAATCGTGATGTATTGATGTTTGAAAGAATATATAGAAAATGTACTGCAAAGCAAGTTGCTTATTCTTTTATGATAGCATAAACAAATAAAGGAAAGCATTCTGTTCTGAGACCACTGTAGCTTTGCATTGTTTGGAGATAATTTGGAAATGTAGAATCCTATTTGATTAAAATTTCAGGACTGAGGATGCATATAGGTACGTGAAATCGATTTCCTATTAAAAATTTTGCTGATTGTTTCAACTGCGTGATCTTTGTGGTGACTACTTAGTTAACTGTAACCAACTCATCTTTCTAACTCCTGCTGACATTTCGGGAGACTTCTGATTCACAATCAAATATGCTTCGTTCTGCTCACTTGAGGTCTACGGAAACACAACAACGGCGCAAAGTGTGGAAACAAAACCAACAGAAGGTTATTTCCAGTCAGTGCTGAAAACGAAAATGTAGACATAAAAGCACTTATCACATGACAGGTAGATTAACACGATGTACAGTTTCGGGTAACCTTGCAAACCAAAACCCTCATTGCATACAGAGAAACAACAAGTACCGTAATTTGATTGGATTGCTTTTTCGTGCGGAACAAATGTTTCTTCGCGGACAAACCAACGCGGATTTTGAGCGAAGCTGGTCAATGTCGTTTCAGGAGTTGCTATCATTTTTGTGTCAACCATCCATAACGAGACTGCACTGAGGCTAGTGTCCTGAGGCGATTTAGTACCTACGTGACTGAGTGCATTGCTTCAGTGGCATTTAACTTTCCTTCTCCATCAATTTATTAGTTTCAATATTTTAAGAATAGCCGGCTGCTTACGTCAAATTGGCATCCCTTTTAAGACCATGTCATTGGGTTCGTTCAACCTTCCGAAGATCTTTGATATTCTTGGGGAAGAAATTGCGGCAGTCGATTGAAATACGCGTCCATTCTCAAATGTGACAGCGACTATTTTGACGAAAATGAACCAAACTTGTGCCAACAATAGGAACGTTCCGAAACAGAATACAAACATTTGTATTACTGCATAGTAAAAAAATGCGATACAGGTTTTAAGTATCTAAAACTTGAATGCAGTGCAGTGTTTCCGCCTTAATGCTATTTACGAATTCGAGTCATATCTGACACACAAGATTTTATGCAATTGCAAATCAGATCAAACATTATTTCATGACTAAAAAGTTTTCTAGATAAATGGCTTAATGTTGATATTTGTTTTTAAAATGCATGAGTGCAGCACATTTTCACTTGTCCTTACTACTGGATTCAGCACTAAATTTTATTTGAATGAGAGCTGATGATACAAACATAGTGGTCGAGATTAAAGACTCTTGTAAGATCTTAGTGTTTGATTTTTAGGTGTGAAAAGATTCTTTTCGATGGACACTAGACATTTAGTATATAACGGGTGGCCAAATTGCGGCTCGCGAGCCTCATGCAGCTCTTCGAACATTTGCATGCGGCTCTTGGAGCTTTCAGAAAAATTGTATTGTATATGTTTTTATTTTTATTTCTACGTATTGCAAAGCTTAGAAATATTGTAAAGTGGTACTGTGGTAGCTAGCGTGCCGTGCAGTCTTACTTTTGCAAGTCGTTGCAGAAAGAATTATGATATCACAGAAGTGTAGATTGCAAATAATTCGTGTTTTTAGACTTTTATGCTGCGGCTCTTTGTGACTTGGGTTTTATGATACGCGGCTCATACATGGAGCAAGTTTGGCGCCCTGGTATATAATTTTATTACGAACGTGCTATAAAAATTAGGCATTGGCTTTGTTTTCGGAATCGACAATCGCACAGGTTGTGGCTGTTTCTAGTTTGACTTCACCATTGCGTATGTTCAGTTGAAACCATCAGCACTTCTGGGAACTCAACTTCATATCTGCTCATCAAAGTTTAACATTTGCAATGAAAATTTTGTGAGTCATATGTCCAAATTTGTAAACATTTTGTGCCCTTGATACTAAGCATGGTGCTAGTCACGTTGAAAAACTCTCTTTCTGACTGACTTTAATCTTTTATAGCTTGTAAGCTCTAGAATGGATCAAAGAGATTCTGCAGAAATAGAAAATTTTCAACATCTGTGTATACTGAATTTCGCTGTAGAAGTTCACGCTAGAATGTGTTGTGATCCTTGAGAAGAAACCGAAATCGAAAAATGTGGATATTTTGGCATAATCCTCCTTAAAAATTCACAGTTTTCTGAAGACCGAGCAACCTTGAACCTTGATTGTGTTCGTGCGTTAAAGCATAGGTGTAGGAGCAGGCACATTTTTGGGGATGCGAAGGATTTTTGCCCACATGTTCCCTAACTTGACCAAAAAATGCTCCAAAGAAATGGACTCCAAAAAAACGACTGCGTTTCTTTTCATGTTGGGCGCATTTTGAAGCACTTCAAGCTCGATTTTTTCCGAATTTCCTCCAAACTTGCTCAAATTCCCCCTAACTTGCCCAAAAATAAATAAATAAAAACATGAACTCTAAAAAAAGAAAAAAAGTCTGCACTTTGCTTTTGAGTGCGTTTTTTGTAAAATCAAAGCAGATACAGCGATTTTGCTAAGGTATTCACACATTTTACCCACATTTCCACAGATTTTGCCCGGATTTGAAGCAATTTTGTTCGGATTTTCACCAAATCAAAAGTTATGGGGGTGCGCTTGCAACCCCTGCACCCCTGCACCCTACACTAATGTGTTAAAATATTTGCAGTTAATTGAATTTATAGCGTTATTGAACCGCAACGCCGAAACCAAATAATCTGCATTTGACATTGCTTGAAATGACTTGCTTGTGATTTTACGCCACTCTGCTTCTAACTCTGCTTCTCAGAAGACGAACAGCTAAAAATTTTCAAGGAGTAGTTATCAGACCCATCATACCTTCCAATTTTCTGTGACATTGCTTTTCTTCTTCAAGTATTCCTTATGCATAACTTTGTAGTCCAATTTCATCAGACCGAACTACAGCAATATCATTGACTTGTCTTTTTCCGGTTGAGACCACGTCATCAAGTGATGACTTAGATTGATGGTCGGTTTGAAGTGATAAACGCAGAATCACTGGAAACATCGACAATTTGTGAGTTTTAGTCTTGCGTTATGATTGAACGTCTTGGTGAATACAAATAGCAATTGAAAAACGTGATAAAAGGAAATAAGTGAAAACTTTCATAATTTTATGTGAAAGAAAATCCTGAAATGTAGGCTCTCACACGAACACCAGACGTTTTGTAACAGTGTTGCCAGATGGTTGTCACATAAACCTGCTAAATCACGTCACGAAAAACTGCTAGATCTTGCTAAAAACCATGTGACAAATTTTCAGCTGAAATCTGCCTAAAATGGTGAAATTCTGCTTAGAAAGCTGCTATTTTTGAGGTGTTTAAAATAAACTTGTAAGGCTACAGTATGTATCAATTATGCAAGGGCGGCGGAAGCGGTATGGCCAGACCAATGTAAACATTGGACAGCATATTTTTAACAAAACATTCAGAAAGCAAGTTACATGAATTAAGCGAGAAAGAATCGCATAGCATGTTCGACTTTCGTTGGGGTTAGGACCTGATCCACAGACTGTCGTTTGTTCAGAAACAAAGCAATTGCTGCATCACAGCTCGTTCTCTCGCAAATCTACAGCAGATGTTCCACGCTGAGGTAACGACTAGCTGGTATTAGCAATCCAGTAGGTGGTTGATTGAACAATCACAGGAATTGAGAAATAAGTGGGATAGTTTTGGAAGCATGGGTGCACAGAAACCCTCTAAGAAAGTTAAAACTATTGACAGTTATTTCTTGCACGCCCCACGCTTAAATCAAAATCTGTTGTATCCCCGGCCGCTTTTTTAGAGCCATCAAATAAACAAACTCGAGTCTGAGATAACCCATACAGAGCAGGAGAGCAACAGCTGCCCCAGAAAATGTAGTGGCACAGAGGCAGATATCACAAATGCGTTGAACGCAGAAGATAGGAATGTTGGGTTTGAGGGGAAGCGAGCGAGGCACTTGCCAAGAGGGGCGCAAGGTGCTTCCATCGAGGTGTTTTGTGTGTAAATTTTCCTCTTTTAGGTTAAAACGTTTTATCTGCTGATGCAATTTTATCCGAAGAAATAAGTTAGTACTGTACTTTGTTTTCAAAGAGCCTCCAAGGGCCACTGTAATGCGTAAGTACTCTGCCTTGGAAAGGGCCCGAACAGCAACTGCAATGTGTAGGTACTCTAATTCCAAAGGGGTCCCCAATAGCAACTGTAGTGTGCAGGTGCTCTGCTTTTAAAGAAGTCTCCAAAGACAGCTGCAATGTGGCTGCCAAAACGAAATCCTTCGAACCAGTTTTGCACAATTGCGAAGCTTTGCTGGAAACTTTGCTTTCTATCGCTGTTGGTAACGATGGGGTAACGTGCTTGGAAGTTACAACCAAAGCAAGTGGATTTCATGCAAAGCTTGAGAGGTGTGATTTGTTCTTGCCATAGCAGTTTGCACCAAATTTTTTTCATTGTCAGATCAGCTGAAAACAGCCTTACAACCGCCTCCGCACCGGTGTCGGACGTTTCCGCTCCTGCTTGTACAAATGGGGTATGACCTCCTCTGCGGCTTGTGAGATCCATCGACCTCCCCATGGACTGCATGGCCTGACGGTTCTGGACGATGAGACAACCGAATGGCTGCTCAACACCTGTTCTGAGATCCAGTGCGACCAAGCAGTGGTTTGAGCAAGTATCTCAAAATAAGAAGAACTGCAACTGAAGCCAAAAAAGTGCTGAAGTAACATGAAGCACTTTTCAGCGCTTTCGATCTCATGCTCCATTTTTCTCATTTTGGGAGAAAACCGTGCAGCAAGCTCAGGATTTACAACTAACAGATCCCCGTATTCCAAGGGCGCGTGGACCTAAAAATGGCAATTTGGCTGGCCATGTGCTACATTCAGCCCGCCGAAAGATCATGATCGTATGATATACTTCAACGTTGCCGACAGCATCAGTAGTGAAATACCAAAGTGATTCAATCAGGAAAATTTTGTTCTTTATGCAAAATGCAAGGAATTGTTGATTTCGGCTGCAAACAGGGTGCGTGATCGCAGAAAACTTGGAAGCCGTGAAAAAGAATTTTGGTGATGATCTGGAAGCTTCAAGGTTGTCTAATCAGTTGGGTGTTCTAAGTAATGCAGTACAGGTGTCAGTGTGAAAATGAAAGACTTAGTTTCTAGCACTCTTGCAATTACTTCAAATTGCAACATTTTTTCTGAAGTTACGAAACTTCTGCAACATATGCACGTGCTGCGTTAACACTGCTTCTGCAGAGCGTTCTTTTTCATCTCTTCATCGTTTGAAAACGTACCTCCAAACAACCACGAGTGCGTAAAGACTGAACCACCCACTGATTTTGTCTGTTCATAGAAGTTGTACAGAAAGTTTGAATGTGCAAAAGATAGCTTCAGAGTTTGTTTCAAGAAATCACAAACGCCAAATTGATTTTGGAAAAGTGTGACGTGTGGCTGTTTATTTTTTTTTTGTCCTCTGATTACACGACTCTACTTCTTCGTGACTGTGGTCAGTAACAAAGATATGGTTGAATTTTGATGTCTTGTCAAACACGGAGCATTCGCTTTTTTCCGTAATTCTTGGTCTCTGGCCATACCAATTGTTTTTACTTTCCGCCGCCGTTGAATTATGGGCCTTGCACTCACTATCAATTAACCAGACATTAGGCCATTGCCAACGACATCCTGACGTAGTTGAACCACCTGGAAAAATGGTGTGTTGTGGGACAAAAATATATTCTGCCAATGTAGTCTGTGAAACCCAATGCGCTCACTAAGCACAGAAGCAAATCATTTAGATTTCAACAAGCCATTTAGTTATTTGTTAGTATGATGCAATTTATCTGCTTGAAGCAGCTTCGCTGCGTCATAATAGAAACTCCAATGGCAATAGCAATGGTATATTTATGCATCCAAATGATTAAAGGCAGCTAGTTGTGCCTGGTTGTCCTTGTGTTGCCCAATCTAAAGCGTCAGAAAGAAGGTAAAGAATTTTTTGATGAAGAAGAAGGTGTAAAGTTTTCATCTCAAAACTGTTGGAACAAGTAGCCTATTTGGCCAGGAGTTTGCTACCTGCTTAACCTACCTAACCGTTTTTAAAATCATGCTAAAAAATGAGCAAGATTGATAATTTTACAGCTAACAGTGAGAAAAATTTGCTAGATTTAGCAGCAAATCAGCTGAAATGGCAACATGTCACCAAGTCATCTAGTTACGCAGTAGGCTACTTGTTATTATGACGCAATTATACGCTTGAAGCATGTTCGTTGCGTCACAATAAAAACTCGAAATTATTGAAGCAGCTTGTACTTGGTTGACCCTGGTTTTGCCCATTTCAAAGCGTCGTCAAGAAGACAAAGTGTGTTTTGATGAACTAGGAGGAAAAGTTAAATAATTATCACCAAAACCTGTTCATGCAGTTTTTTTATCAGGAATTTGTTACCTGCTAAACCCGCTAAACGTTTATCAAAATCCTGCTAGAGAACCTGCTAGCTGCTAGATTGAAAAATTTCCAGCTAACAGTGAGGAAAACCTGCTAGATCTAGCAGCAAAACTGCTAAAATGGCAACACTGTGTAAACTTTGTCCTGCAATGATGTTTGTGGCACATGATATACTGAAGTACCAAAGGCTACACTGCTGTTGTTCAGTGTGATGTGTAAATGGATCAGAATTAACACGAGATTAAAAAAGGAAGATGAAATATAAGAAGAATTTGACCATAGAGAATGATTTGATTAAAATTTCAAGAAATGTGAGTTTTCATTTAAACGATTATTATCAAAAGCAGCTATTGATTCACACATGTTGAGAAAAGTGAGGATATGAATATAGCTAGGAGCCTGTTGTACCTTTTCATTAATTTTGCAATCAGGTATAAGAGGTGTCATATCACTTTAAGAACTTTGCATTGACTGTAAAAGTTATGAGTTTGCAGCAACATCTTGAGCTCAGGACGATTTCGTTACCGATGCAGGTTTCACGGGACGGACATATCAACTTACACATGGCCATTCTGTGATCGCTTTAAACGACATTGCCCCTCACTTACACAGAAATTAATCTTTGTGTAAAGCTGTCTCATGCACACATTTGAAGACAAGGTCATCTACTTTCGAACAACAACAGCATTTTGATTCACGCTGCAGAGGTTGCGATGTTGTGGCTGGAAAGGTGGGTTTGTCACCCTGCCTGGTTCGACACCGAAGACACCCTGGTTCAATTGCCCGACCATGGACGCATTTTTGCCATTGTTAGTTAATCAATGTCTACAACAGTTGCTGGACGATGCTCTGGACCAGTGGTCCCCAAACTTTTTGGATGCTGGGCCAAATTCGAGATTTTATCAGCGTTCGCGGGCCGGACTATTTTGCGCATTGAGAAATGAAAAAAAACTTCCGGTTCCTGAACATCACCTCAAAATCCAGTCATATTAAACTATTTACACACTGCCAGATAACGCTAACGCTTCAGTTACGAAATGCCTACAATTTACAAATTTCACAGCACTTATGCATGCTAACAGGGGCGGCTCGTCTAGACGGGCTGCAGCCCTCCCTGAAAAAGGAAAGGCAAAAGATTCCGCCAAACTGCCAAACTCGCTTAAAGTTTGGATTTAGTTACGAAATTTCGCAACACAATCATTTTCGGTACTTCCGATACCATTTTGGCTCAACGTTTTCTAGGAATCCAACAAAACCGATGTTTCGCAATTTTGCAACGACGCCGCTTGTGCGATGACGTTTTGAGCACACTTGCCGATAAATTTGGCGGGTTCGGGACTGTCTTCGGCACAGCCCCAAACGAAAGAAACCAAGCAATTGGCTACAAGAAACATGGCGGTATATCCGCCTGTCGCAAAGCGTTTTTGTTATTTTGACGACGAGTTTTTAAGGAAAAAACGGAGGAAATATGGTCTTGACTGTTTTTTACTACCTGAGTTTCTTGGATATTGAATTTTATAATTAAGTTTAACAAATGCTTTTACTAATACTTTGGCGATACCGGCGGCATTGGATTCAAATCTGGTCGCCAATCTCGGGCTGCGAAAATACAGCCCTTCGTTTATGCGCAGCTTGCAACAGTAGGCTAAGTTGATGAAGCTGTCCAGGGTTGGCGTTTGAAGATGTACGGCAGTAGTTGGTGGATATCATTCTTGGACAACAAAAGGTGTGAAAAGTATAACAATCCAGTTAAAAAAACAAATTTTGTGCAAAATCATAAACTGTTTGAAATTTTTTGGAAAATATAAACTTAATTTGAAAGAACATGATTAAAGTACCAGCTCAAAGATAGTGGCTCTAGCTAGCCCAGGTCTGCTTCCATGACACGGTTTGAATGAAATGCTAAGTTTTGTCTTATTAACAACAACGCCTTAGTCTTAGTAGTCGAGCGGAATGTTCCAAGTTTAGTGTGCGAGTTGTGCTGGGTTCGACTCTGGCCTTTGCAGCTTTCGCTTTGGTGGCAGTGGTTATGCGTCATACCTTTAATGGGACCGGTTTAATTATATTGTGTTCGTATTTACGCTTTAGGGTATGGGTTTGGTTAATTAAACTGAAGTGAATGTTTTCGATGCATCAACAAGGACAACTGAAAATTACGAGTTTGATAAGATTAGAACTGCTGGAGTGACTGGAAACGCCACTGTCATAAAAACAGTCATGGCGACAATCCTATATGTTCAACCAAAGATGAAATTTCGCAGCCCTCCCGGGCATTTTCACCACGAGCCGCCACTGCATGCTAATGTAGAGTCTACAGCAGTCTATGCGCCAAACAGTTAAGCACATATTGTAACCTACAATAGTAGGGTATAGGGTACTTGGTGCGCAGAAAAATCGAACGGAAAAAGCAACTATGACGTAAAAATCGTCTGTGTTCTTCGCAAAGTATAACATTACAAATGAATGGCCTAGGTCCGAAGTTAATCCCTTTTATTTCACACATTGCAAGTAAACTCCAAAATTTTTGTAGATGAGCTTTTGATCAAAGCGGAATGCTTGGTTCGTTTTGGTTTCTAAAGTTTATCGGGAGAAAATTCTCAATTACAGCAAATGCTTTTTGCTTTTTACGTAATTACACCTTGCATAAATTTGTTTACACGAAATTGCCAAATACTAAACATTCCTAGGAAAGCTTGCGGGCCGGATTTGGCCCGCGGGCCGGACTTTGGGGACCGCTGCACTAGACCCAATTGACCAAGTGTTTTGCACTCGTTGCATGCTTTGCCTGTTGCAGTTTTGGCCATTCCAGCTAACAGCGCTGCCTGGGCAAACCATGCAAAGAGCGCAAAAGACATATTCGATTACCTGTGTCTTGTGTTCTTTTCAACATGCACACCTTTGCATTAACACAAATACAAAGATGTGTTTAAAAGCCCTTTGTTTAAAGAAATCGTACGACGTTTAGCACGAACGTCACCTCTGACTTTTTAAACCAGCTGAGAACGTCTGAATTCTTATCTTTTGCACTCAAAATAAGCAGTGATAAATCGCAAAAAAAGCACAATTTAACCTGCAAAGCTTAGGAGAAAATAACCCTGGTTACCGTGCTGAAACCATAAAATTTGTTTCCACAGATGAAAACTTCAAGAAAAGTCCACATTTGTTTACACTGCTTTTTACACCCTGGTGATAATGTACTGCTATGCAAAGCTACGCTAGATCGCTAACAATTAGTTATAACTTTCATGTTATGCTGCTGCTAGTAAACGTAATGTTTCCTAGTGAATTTCGCCAGTAATCTAGTAAACCTTGCTAGTAAGCCTAATGGTTTCTAATAAAACCTGCGCTGCAATGGTGTGTCGTGCATTTCACGCTTAAATCTGCACTGGTATCATATCTTAATCTTACTCCCTGATAACAGCATGATTACACAGCTACCAAAGCTACGGATATTACATACCTACTCATTATAGCTCAGTTCTTTTTAGATCGCTGCAGTACCACAGACTCGGTTTGATCATTCCGACTAGAAAGTAAGATGTTGTGGCAGATAACGTTATTCTTGCTTCAACAACAGTGGTTCTCAACCATTTCGCTGAAGGAAGCCAAACCCAGACCTACCATTTTTAGAGAGCTGCACTAAAACATTTTAACACATGTCAATTGACACGTTTCGTTTTATTGCACTAACAAAGTCTGTTACACAAAATATTAGAGGTATTACTGAAAGACTGCAAACAACCGCATAAAGGGTGTTTTGGAACTGAATCCGGTTCCTAGAATAGTGTTTGAGAACCATTGTTCAACAAGTAACGCCAACCTGTCAGTTACGATGCACAGCCTTAGTGATGATTAAGCCAAGGAAATATCAAAGGCTTGCAGATCCATTTTTGCAGTCTGGCGTTGTAACTCGTAAATACCTCTCACATGGCTATAGCTCCAGCTCCGGTCCTAAATTTTCAACTGAGCTTCGGCTCCTGATTTTTAATTTGAGCTCTGGCTCGGGCTCCTTCTAATGTTTAATTTGAGATCCGGCTTCAAAATGCCTAGCTCCGGCGCTCCGGCTCCGCAGCCCTGCCACCAACTGTAAGGGCTGTGGAACCGGAACCCAAATTAGGCTCCGGTTCCAAAATCTAAGGTTTTGGCTCCGGCTCCAATGATCAAAAATTGCTTTCAGGACGGCGTTTCGCATTTCGTGTTAAGCTGAAATGCCACTTCCCGCAGCATGAAAACTGTGATTTTGTTCACGTTTCAAACTCTGACAACAAACTTTTCTGCTCTCTGAATTTGTTTTCAATACTATGAATGTGCAGCCAAACAAGCAGGCACTTTATCCGTAAAAGCGTGGTGAAATGCAAAAAGAAACGAAGTTTTAACTGGAAGCGTAACAAACAGTTGCCCAAAACGCTTTGGGCACGACGTGACTTACAAACAAGAAGAAAACTCTTGAGTCTACGTGTGCATTGCAGTGGCAATTCTAGAATTAAAAAAGTGGGGGACCACCGCGGGGCCGAGAAAAGAGTAGGGGGCAGCATAAATGTCTATCTTGCATGGTGATTTTTCGTTGTTTTGAAGATTAAGTTGTTATGATTAACCCATTCAAACCCAGCATAGACTTGTGAACATCGTTACATATGAACTATAGCGTTACTACTCACTAGAGACACCTAAACGCCACTGCAGATGCCATCACACACGTGCACTGCTATGTCCATTATTCTGTGCTAATCATAAAACTTCCACAGCGCTGGACATGTAAAACGAAACACCATTTTTCATACACAATTGTGCTGACCCAGGCGCGTAGCCAGGGGGGTACAATGGGGGCAATTGCCCCCCAATCTCGAAAGTTGCGCCAAAAAAATTTCAGGTTAATAAAGTTTTTGGTGTGTAAGCCGAAGAAATGCTTCCTATGCAAGAATGGCTATATTGGGGATTCCCAACCTTCCTTGAGCGCGGCCCAAATNTACGTTTGGTGAATGCCTCGCGATTTAAGTTTCAAACAACATATGAAAAAATAATGATTGTATGTATGACTTTTGGCAGTAAGTTGCTAAGTCGTTTTTAATGTGAACAATCTACTCTTTTCTCAAGTATCTACGCTACAGAAAGACACATAAGCAGTGGCAACGTTAGAAATACACACTCCGGATTGGATCACCTCGGCGCGACCCATTTTTTGACCCTTCGCCACCCTTGTTTGGGTTTCGACTCATAGTTTGTGAACCACTGGACTAGATCAACCAAGCAACCGTTGTGTTAGGCTGCAGCGACAAGTATTTCTTCATTTTAGTGCAGAGCCGTAGTGATAATCAATTGTAGCTTCGTTTTCGCAAATACACACTTTGTGCAGACTGAGTGGGTCAGTGATATGCAAGTTTGTTTAGAGGACATGTGCAACTTTCCCCAATTTACAATATTGTCTACATCATATTTGTAAATTGTATTGTTATAGCTAGCTGCAAACCTAATCTTTTTTGAGAAGCAAGTTTAGTGCAAGTAGCGTACAAAAATGCTACCGCAGTCGCATTTAATAGCGTTCACTGAAATAAAATCCAAACATTTTTCAAACGCGTTGAGGGACCCTACAGCCTTTACATTACCAGCTGCATACCTCAACCAGTCGCTCAGGAATTGGACAAGATCCACATCTTATATGCGGGCAAGTTTTGTAGACTCACTTTGGGAGTCGGTGTCTTAGAGCAAACTTGCCGCTCGGCTTCGATTGAACATGTGTTGGTGTGTGTCAGAAGCGTGTAAATATAAAAAGCGGAATCTTAATGGCGTTCACGGTGACTTCCTGCTCAACTGCAATAGTGGCTGCTAAAAGAGTACTGCTGATCTAGCATTTATAGCATCGAGATTTCACAAACCTTTTTGCAAGAAAGTATTACGAGGAAATGGTGGTTTTCATCCCAAGTATAAACTAGGAAATTTACAAAAAAAAATTTTCAAAACTTGTCAATTGGGCCTAAATGAAAATAGACATTGTATTTGCCGGCTTAAATCTGAACATAGTTATTGAGAAGAAAACGCCAGAACGTTGCACGTTTTATGGATGATGCTTGTAAAAACAAGGGACAATTAATGATTTTATTGTTGAGACTTGGATGTTATTTGCCCCTCCCTATCAACATTTCTGGCTACGCGCCTGTGCTGACCCCACATGAACGAAAACAGCTCCACGAAAGTGAATACAATTCACATGAAAACAAAATGGTTCCAACCACGAGTCCCATCTTGGCACAGACAAGTAGGCTGTTGATAGCCAACTAGATTCGTCAGAATATTCTTACTACAAAGCACAAAAAGATAAACCATTTGCCAACGGATTTGGTGACTTCTGACTAACCCCGTTGTTGTGGTAGCTTATGGACATTTTGTGATTGTGGTGTAACCGTAGCAATGTTATGCAACTACCATTACGAGTGCAATGCCCATCTGCAGCGTGGATAGTGTGAGAACTATTCAATGCAGTATGCAGTTGACAGCAGCGAGGTTTCGGCATCGCTTGTACCTAAAGTAGCACAGCAGCGCCGCAGATAGGCGTGCATCGGCGTTAAGGCGAGTACCTGATAGCAAGACCTAACAGCAGGTGTAAAACGTATTTTTAGAATATTCCCAACAAAGTCATTCATTTCAATATTCACAGTGTGTTTTCCTCTGACTGATCCTCAAAAGCTGACTTTCAACCCTGCGTTGATTTATGACTGTCTTGTCACAAGCGAAACACGCACTAACTATAAACCTGAAAAGATTCAGACAAACAGACAACGAGCAATGTACTTCTCACACAGATCCCTGCACAGTCTACGTTTGAATTTTATACGTTTGATTTTTATATCACCTCAATGCAACTTAATCTTTCGGTTATCATGTCGGCTGTCAAATTCACCAACGAAATCATATTTGTTTTTCAGCTCGTACCTTTTAATTGAAAGAAGATCAATGTTTCCCAATCTTTCACTGGTCATGGAATTTCTGGGAAATGCTCTCACTAATTTCATTTTTGAAAAACTTCTCTTGCATGAAGCGCTGATGGTGACGGGAAGAGTTACATCTACCAGTAACAATCAAAGGCAGCTTTTTAAGTAGCTATAAATGAAAAAAATCGTTGGAGCGATATAGGCAGCTTCGACTCCATCAAGTTCTTTGCCAAAGATATTTCATGTTTGAAATCATTTTCACTAAATGAATATGATTTGCGAATTCTTTCAAGTGTTTGATAGAAATGTTTGACCTCTGATAGAAATGTTTGACCTCCGGGGCAAAGGGTTACAATACGCGAATGCTTAGCTTCTGAATCATAACAGAAAGCCCGCACAAAATTGTATGAGGTTGCAGGACATATGTGAGTAGAGTTAAAACTTTAGTCACGAACCACTTACGTGAGATGTTTCGAAGTCGTATACACAAGGCAGCAGAACGCAATACTGCAGCCCGGATAAATTCGGATAAATTAACTGAAACCAATTCTTAATGCTTTCACAAAAATTTTGCTGTTGCGACATGCAACAATCTGCTGACATTAATATAATCCAATATAATCCATTTCCATCTCACACTGAAATGCACTGAGGATCAATCTTTACATTTCTGCAACTGTTTCTTAGTTTCGAAATGAATTTTTTAGCACCATGACCGCGGCCTGACTAAATTTTCCGCAGGATCCGAGCAACCACTGGTGTGTGTCGTCATAAACAACTCTAGTTACCCTATCGTCAAAAACAATATCACTGCTTATCATGTGTTTGGGAAATATTGAATGCAGGCTGAAGATTTATAAATTATCGCTTAAAATATTGCTGGCCGAAAGTTATTTATTGTACATGCAGGTTTTTTTTAAGGTGTTTTAGGGACCCGATTCGGATCGGGTCTGTAGAATTGAAAATCGGGTCCCTAGAATCAGAGAAATCGGGTCTCTACAGGTCCATACGGGGTACCTAACATTTTCCTTAAAAAAAACCTGGTATATGTCAACTAAACGAACTTAAGCGGGAAGTTAAGAAAAAAACTCGGGGGGCAAATAGGGGCCAACCAAAATCTGGGAGCCATAGCCTACCCAGGCCTCCCCTTAGAATTGCCACTGGTGCAGTGCCGGCGCTACCATTAGGCGAACTAGGCGGCTGCCTAGGGCGCTGGGCCAAAAGGGGCGTCAACAAATAAAATTGTGTGGTTGAGAAAGTGACGAACGTACACCAAAAAAAGGAATGAACACAATGGTGTAGGAGGCGGGTTGCAAGCTCACCCACAAAAGTTTTGATTTGTCGAAAATTCCTGAAAATGCGAGCACACTCCGTGAAAATCTGGGCAAAATTTTTGAAAATATTCGCAAAATAACTGAAAATCTCGGCAAACCACTTGAAAACACGGGCAAAAATGGCGCCCAACGTTGTTTGATTTTGAAAAACTGGAACCCAACGTGTGGAATCACATGGTGAACTTTTTTTGGAGGTTATCCCATAAGAAGGTGTTCATGATCCGTGTGGGACGAAACATTCGCGCAAAGAGTTGCCCGAAAAGTTTGGGAAATTCGGGCAAAAATCTTTCGCACCCCCAAAAATTTGCCTGCTCCTATACCTATAAATGAACATGATGAAAGTGAATGAAACACATGATCATGCAGTTTATGAGTAGATAAAGGTACTACACTATTTCAGGTTTGCTGCAGAAGGGTTAATATTTTTCCTATTAATTTCATTTTCACATATACTGGGCAAGCTATGTCGCAATTTGGTATAAATGTTATTCATGTAATAAACTTTTCTAATGTACAAAAATGTCCAGCTTATATCCGTAATGTATGTGATGAGTAGAGTAAGGACCTTTGCATAGGAGGATTGGGCACTGGAAAGGATCTTGCCCAGGGTGCTCAAAAGTCTATCAATGATCTCCTGTCAGGACCAGCAAAGCATGACCTTCAGGCTATTCTTTACCAAGCTCACTACAAAATTTTAAAGGTACCACCTCTGTTATATTCATTTCTTGATCCTTTTTTTCCTGGCTGCGCCGCTTTTACCTGAGTAGGTTTACGTCGCAGCCTTCACTGAATCATGCTTCAGTCATCAAGTGCAGTCAGATTAGGAAGCGCCAGCATTATTGGCGTGAGTATCCTAGTCCATGCCTTCTCAAACTTTTTCGTTCTGCGACCCATTTTTAAAAGTTTTTTATGCGTCCCCTTCATGGATAGCCTAGTTGTTAATGATACATGTAAACATCCCATTACAAAGCTCAAGCGGCATTTTGTCTATGGCGAAATCATACAAATGCACACAATCCTCGCAAGTAGCTGTACAGAGGAGCGTAACGATGGGAGGGCAAGGGGGGCACAATTCCCCGGGCGCCGAATCGCTATGGGGGCGCCGAAAAGTCCCAACAATGTCACAAGTACTTTCTTCAATACAGTACATCTGCTTTTGAAAGATCTCAGGTTCGAACATGGGGGCGCCAAACTTGCTTCTTGCCCCTGACGCCATCTAACCACGTTACGCCCTGACTGTACAGTAATAAAACTGCCACGTAATGGAAATTTTAAGGCGAAAAAAATTAACAAAATACAATTCAGTTTATGGTATTAAAGCGCAACCAAAGGGATGGAAGCACTGGATGATTTTTACACAGACCATATATTCGCAGATTGATACATGACAACGCAGGACGAAGGACGTTCTCAACATTAATCAAAAAGCATCGGGTTTTGGTCTTGACGATTATCAATTTTGAGAATGCAGCTTCACACAAGTATGTTGTGCAAAATGCTAAGAGTTTATGAATGGCTAAATCATGAATGACTAGGCATTAATTTCTTGTTCTTATCCAGAAATGACATAAACTCTGTTTTAAAAATTCCAATTGCAAACTTTTGTCTTAATAACACCACAAACTTATCCTAGGCATGGCAGGTGTGTGGCCTCCTGAAATTTCAATTGTGTATGGTTTGTGGATTCAACTTTTCCTGAATCAAAGTCCAAAGTACTTCAGAAACTGTATATAAAGCTTTTAATTTCAGTCTAAAACTACTCAGTGTGCTCTCAAAGCAGTTAGCCTCGCCCTTAAACTAGACCTAGAGTTCTAAACACAAGCATGCGTTCGTGTCGGAATGAATGGAAAAAGGCCAATATTGGTCAGTACGTTTTTTTTTTTTAATTC
>JGI24021J15306_10003459_pt1 | contig 17803 bp, 11 predicted proteins | sample Ectturendosymbi1_FD_15306 | JGI IMG/M metagenome (IMG submission 15306)
GACGCAAGTGCTTATAGTGCACCGCGAAGGTGTGCTGTGCATTTTGCTGATTGTTGAACTTGCGCCGCAAGCTGATACAAGGTCGAATCGAATGTGAGTTTGGGATTAGCGGACACACCCAGAAATCTGAAGATTTCGAAACATACAGGAGAAACTAACCACTTACGGTTTTCGACAATCCTTTAAAGCAGTGGTCGCCGCCTTGTGGCCCGTGCGGCTTTTGTGAATTATTTCCAAATGTTTGTATTAGCTTGAGAATATTCTTGACGATTCCAGCTAAAGTAGCATCTGTTGAAAGATTTTTCAGCAAGCTTAAACTTGTAAAAAATTATTTGCGGTCTGCTATGTCACAAACTCGACTTGTTGACCTAGCAAGATTAAACACTGCGTCTAGCATTGCCAGACAAGTTGATTTTGATAGCGGTATTAGAAATTTTGCGAATAAAAATACCAGAAAATCGCTTATACAGTATAATAGTTAAATGATTTATTTTCTCATATTTTCGTTGATTAGATTTTATTATGAACCCTTAAAAGTCATGTTTAAGAAATGGTAATATGTCACATTTGTTGAGTACCGTTATGTTTTAACGTAATGTTTCATATGATCAATAAACGAGCACTTCTTGTTGAAGTATGATGCACTTTAATCAGCCTCAATTTTTATTTATTTCAAAATAATTTTGCAAGTCTTAGGGCCCCCAAATTGCTTTTATTCCACCTAAAAAAATTTCTCTCGGAGGCCCCATACTGGCTTACTGCACCATGTAAATATCCATCTGTCATATTCTGCTCTCAAGACTAACGAAGAAGAGTCAACACCGGATTTCACACAAAATCACCGTATACCCCCTAGCAACAATGCCAACCGTGCTGTGAGAAACTGCGTTGTTGCATAATACTCAATTGCGTGGTGCGCTTGGGGTTGATCATGCCTTGACCAAGTATGTTTCTATTTGGTTCGGCAATACTTCATGCAAATAATTCTCTCAAAAATGTCTCATCTGAATTTGTACTCCTTTGCGAGAAAGCTGCGCCCTTTCATTTCATTCAGGCTACATCTCAGCTCGTATTGTCCGCATTAATTGGCAACTTTGCTAACAAAGTTGCATGCTTTAGTCATATATTTTCGTATCCAAACGCAAAAAGTCACGTCAAACCTTGGTCAGAGAGAGAACACGACACTACATGAGTCCGACTGCTCCATCCGTTTGTTTTCGAACAGTTGAGATTGATATAAAACACCAGCAAAAAATCTTAATCTTGCCCAAATTTCTCCCAAACTTGCCTAAATTTATCCTAGCATGCCCCAAAAGAACGAAATGAAAACATGACCTCCAAAAAATAAACGTCTGCACTTTGATTTTAGGTACCATTTTTTGTAAAATTAAAGCACATACAACGATTTTGCAAAGGCATTCACACATTTTGCCCAAATTTCTGCAGATTTTTGCCCGGATTTTAAGTGATTTTGCCCGGATTGTTTCCAAATAAAAAGTTTTGGGGGTGTGCTTGCACCCCCGCCTCCTACACCAGTGACTCGAATAGACCTAAATATTTTTCTTTGCGTCAACACGGGAACCATGGGCAAAATTTTTCAAACTTGTTTTAGGCTGGGTGAATAAGTTTGGATGGATGAAACAAGTTACAATTTTGCTTTTCAAATTTCAAAGTATGGCTTTCGTTTTTTAAATCTTTAAATTTATCACCTCTTAATTCTATATATTTGGAGAATTCTAAATCAATTTCTTGTCGTGTGAGGAGAAAAAAACTAGGAAAAGTGCCCGTAACGTTACAAAAAACAGCAAAGCTTTGTTAATCAAAATACGCGCAAAATGTGGCGAAGAAATTTGAGTGTCAGTGCAGAATATCAGCTTGTTGCCCAGCGTTCAGATATAAAAAATGCAGTGAAACTGGTGAGTGGTAGATAGAAAAATATTTTAAAAGATTGTTACTTCATTAGAACGTGCTTCAAACGACGAAACACCTGGGAAAGAATTGAAGGATTGAAAGCAACCTTTCCTGAGAAGTTACCACTTTGCTGTTTTGATTAGTGCTGCTACATATGCTACCCATACACACGCCTACGTCGAGTTTGCCAGTTGAAAATAAAAAGAAATGATTCGCCTCTTTTCCACGTTCTCAAATAACATACTTCAATACTGAGCAGCAGGCCAGAACATGGAGCTTCATCAGGGCAACACGTCCTGTCCTTCCACAGAATGATTAGTAGTGTTTTTTAACGAACAAGACAATTTACAAGTTTTTCTGAATCAAAACAAATTTATTGAAGCATAGCAACGGCAAACACCTTTGTCTTGGTATTTGGCAACATTCTAAATATTTTTGCAGCATTTTTCATGGAGTTAGCTTTAACTGCCATCAGAGAAATGTGAGGTCTCGGTCTCGAACTTCCAGGTCTCGGTCTCGGCTTTTTTGGCAGTCTCGGTCTCGAAGTTTGAGCTAGGTCTTGGTCTCGGTCTCGATCTCAGAGGTTACGGTCTCGACTACATGACTGAAAACGTTCACTGACCTACGTGCAAGTTTTGACTAGTTGTTTATGAGGTGTTAGCATAGCAAAGTGGCCCATCGGATACTTTTGAAAAGATGGTGCATGGGCCAAAAAAGATTGAGAACCACTGATTTATGACTATCCTGTCATGAGCGAAACGCGCACCACCTCAAATAAACCAAAAGAAACAGTTAGACAAATAGACAATGAGCAATAAGATTCTCACACAACTTACCAACAATAGTCATCAGAATGGTTTGGAAGCAATTTGTTGTAATAAGAGTGCATGAATTTACCTACTGATAAGGTAGCCTATATAGTTTGGAAGGCATAAAGTGTTTAAGTGCTGGAAAGGTTCTTCTTGAGATTTCTAGAGTCTTCTTATAGTTAAGAGAAAGTTTGTTGCCTCTTAGCCAGTGGTCAATTTTACACAGTGCAAGAATAACGTTTGTCTGAAGAGCATTAAAACAGGAGTTTGACATATTAAAATTAATATCATCAGCAAATAAAGTGGTATGAAAAGAGGAAGCTTTTGTGATATCGCTAATGTAAATAAGGAAAAGCAAGGGGGAAGTAATAACACTACCCTGAAGGACTCCGCAAAATATATTTTTGTAAGAAGATTTAAATGCCCCTATTTTGGTGCACTACATTCTTATGCAAAAATTATGGGAATAGTTGATGGGAAACACCTCTTATACCATAGTGATAAAGTTTATCAAGTAATAGTTCATGGCAACAGCAGTCAAATGATTTTGATAGGTCTAGAAATAAAGAGCATGTTATTAATTTATTATCTAAGTATTTGAGCAGTTTTTAGGGTTTGCGGTTAGCGTTTTTGCTCTAGGGTTAGGGTTTAGCCAGCCACTAGCGCCAGATTTTCCCTACGTTACTCACAAAGTCCCAGTAATATTTTGGCTTTCCCACTATTTGCAGGACTTCCAATGGTCAGCAGTTGGTAAAGAGGTGACAGCAGGGAGTAGGAAAATTTTTTGTTGGGGGAAGCGATTTTCGAGAGCCATTGCAAAATGGTTGTACCACATTTAATAGCGTACGAAGACTGATGACTTCATCGAGGCTCGATTTTTGGCTTCCCAAACAAAATTCCTGCATACTAGGAAAGTAGCCGTTTGGCCCCTGACGCATATAGAGCAAGAATGTTGCCGACAGACCACTCCTGCCCCTCGAAAAGGAGTCTAAAACAATCATATAAAACTTATCTTAAATGAAGCCTTTGGATTGGCTGGGCATATATTGAGAAAACTACTTGCAATATTTTGAGAAAATTCAAAACTTCCTGCGTGAATACCAGAAGTGTGTCAGACTTTCTAACCAATCAGAGAGGGTGTGTTTTTTCCGAGTATTTTGGTGCATTGCGTTTGCATCATTTTAATGCATTACCTCTTTACACAGTCTTGTGACATGATCAGAAATGGCGTTATGCTGCCTGCTGCTGTACTGCACGTGCCTTGCACATGACTTGCGAGCCGTATTAAAGCTAACTTCTTTTTTGTGCATGTTGATGAGATTTGCTTTGAAAGTAAGACTTGTGTAGGCGAAATATGAAAATTACTTTAAAAGTAATTACGCGTTTCAACTGGATTAAAAAGGAACTTTTCGTTTTTGAATTGGAAAAACAGACTTTAGCAAATTTTAAGCTGTTTAAAATAAAAAAGTTTGATACTTATATATAGGCCTAATCTTTCAAAGAAAAAATTTGCTTCGGACACAAAATCCGGGGGAAAACAGCCGCAAGAAATGGCTAACCACCCACCAATAATGAAGAACATACACTAAATGCAAGCGTTATGCATCCTCAAAAATGCTCATAGAAACAAAGATATCTGCGAAGCACAAGAGATATTTGAAAGCCTACACAAAACGTTGGCACCTAATCGTTTAAAAAAAGCAATGGCTTGATCCATAGGCGTACAGGAAAGCATTTTACTGGGAGGGAGGAAAAAATTTGCCTTGAAAATCACAATTTGCCCTGAAACTAACTTTTTTAGTTTAATCCGAGTGGGGACTGAAACCTTTTGTAAATCTGTTCTATACAGTTGAATTCGTTTATCGGCTTCGTCTGTAACGTCAATTCGCCTATAACTTTACATTTTGTTCGGTCCCGATGGCATCTTTTACATGCATTTTATTTCGCTTATAACGTCAATTCGGCAATAGCGTTCTTTATGCAATCCTCTAGAGGTGCCGTTATAGGCAAATTCTGTAGTTACCTTGCTTGTTAACTCAAGGGGGTGAAGGTCCTTCCGTGCTGTGCTCTCCCAGACAAGAAACGTTGCAGCAGGGGTCACCAACGTGGTGCCCGCGGGCATAGGCGTAGCCAAGGGGTTATGCCCTCCAAAATTTCTAGTATTTCTTGTCGTTTTGTGCTTTGAGTTGCGTCGTTCCTAACAAAATACGGTTGCTCGCTTAAAGTCAAAAATATTTGGCCCCCCAAAATTTTTGGGCTAGCTGCGCTACTACCCGCGGGCCTATTTAAAAAATAACATTAGCATGATCAGTGTCTTCACATTGCGGAGTACCTTAATTGTTAATAGTAAAATATTTAAAGGAAAATTGAGCAACAGTTTAATTTCAGGAGTGTGTATCACACTGGCAGCTCTTGGCGTTAATCCGCACGCAAGAAGTAGCTCTCAGCTTCAAGAAGGTTGGTGATCCCTGCTTTACGGAAATTGCCTTTACTGATGCAAATATGTACGCGACGTCGATGGCGCAACCCAATGGTCAAAAGCAACGGTTCCGGATCGAAGGTCTGACTCCCTACGCCTGCCTGTGTTATCGTTGCTGTGCGCTTGAATTCTTATATCAAGCTGTTGACCTACCGACATCAGATTGTTCGATTATTACAGAAAACGAGGGCTTGGTCCAGATCAGTCATCATAACCAGTCACGACTTTGGTACAGATTGCACACTACACCAGCCCAAATTACACGGATCACCCCCAAGTGAATATAAACAGAATTGCAAATATTTTCAGGATTTGAGCTACATACGCTTGCCCTCAAAACAGAGTTTGCACTGAAATTTTTCAAGCCGGGGGGGGCGACAGCCCTCCCGCCTCATACGCCCATGGGCCTTGATCTGGGATGGTGAATACATGGTGTGAAGCGTCTGTTAATTCGCCGCTGACGGCAACTTTCAATCACATCCTTCGCTCGCATTCTCTGCCCACTGGTATAACGCGTTGACATTTCATTCGATCTTCGCTTAAACACTAAAATAGTTATGAAAGCAGGGGATGGCAGACAGGTCCCTTGAAAGCTCAATACCACTAAAGCAGTTGGAAACTTCGGAAATAATTTTACTTCAATAATATTTTCTGCTGATTGTCACTAAAAAATTAACGTTGCGTTGTGTGCGAATCATACGAACTGATTGATTCTAGTGGCGACTTGTTACTCTTCCTTGCAACTAGTGCGGGATAAAACTGAGTTCATGCAAAGAGAGAGTTTCATTAAAAAGCTTTTTTATTGTTTCTGCAAAACTCTCACAATATTCCGAAGTTCACATCAATGCGAAACTTGAAGAATTTTCGTTTGAAGTCGCACTTTTGATATTCTCTTTAGTGATATTTATTTCCTAAACTCTTAACCTAATTTCGGAAACACTCTTGGTTTGTGGAATCGAGTGAGAGAGAGCTTGGTGCTCAACCTTCGCGCGTTGGACGCACATTATGAAAGTACATCTGGTTGAAACACAGCCAGTTTCTGAACACGCAAGCTATCACCACGGCTTACATTTCACGCAAACGTCTATTACACAATAAAATAAATTCGTTCAAATAAAGGATTTTTCGCACATTGATTCTTTGCAACATCACACTGATTCATTCTGCACACGGGTCGCGTCGGTCAATTGGCGGAAAACATGCGCGTTCACCTTCATACTGTAGACTGCATGGTTCGAATATTTACAAACGGCAAAACGCAATCCGAATAAATGTCTTGCTTCATCGACCAACACAGGAGCTTTCGCCAACAGCGCCAACAAAAAAGTGATCCCAAACGAACCCTCACAATGTTCGATCCCTGACGATTGCACGCTATAAACACTGTCGCGATCACATCTGAAAAGAGTAGTACGCTATGTATGAAGGACCGCATTTAATGAAAGGATGCTGTGTTTGTTTCGACAAGACTCAGCCCTTACAAAGCCAAGTACTACGTCTGTGACAGACTGCGATAGCTGATGGAACAGAGGAAAAGCAGAGCGAGGTTATGGCGCATTATACTGTACTTATAGGCACGTTGCGGAACACGCACGTGGGCACCATTCGGCGGACAGGCGTGGATCACGAGTCGAGATCGTAAAGCGCGGCAGAAAAGAAATAAGCAACGCGATGTCTGTACACGAGTCGGAAATTATTGCTTGGGCGTTGCAACAAACAGCAATTACACAATGTCGTCTTTGCGAGCCGAGTAATGCGATCTTTACAAGGACGTGTTGCTGGACGTTTTAGAGTCGAATCGGAACGAACACCAGTCTCTTGCTCGGCGTCGGGATTTTTACAGATTTGCTTTTTCGATCACAGCCTGTATCATCGCACCGAACTTCGGGTCAGCAGCAGCGAAGTTAGCAATCTGCCAGAAACAACGGTGGTCGTAGTGAGCTCATAAAGGTGACGGTGACGTCAAACGAAAGGTGACGGTGACGTCAAACGAAAGGTGACGTTAAACGTCCTTTTCGGTGACATCAGTATATGTTTTGTGGCGGAAGAAGTTAACGTGCGCTCATAATATCAAAACACTTATTCAAAAATTAACAAGAAAACAAACGCAACAATCGATTATTCAAATGACATGTTAAATATTTTTTAAATAAAAATACTGATTTCATCGTAAGACAGATCGATCTCTTCTCAAAGGTTTCCTGCGTTGAGTTAATTTACATCTTACAGTTAACACAAAGACTTCACACGGCAATGTTTATAAAACTACAAAGGTAAACTAACTTGCCTATAAAGTATTTTAAAACGTAAAACTACCATTTATTGGTTACTTGGATGAAAGGTTTCGACCACTGCTACAAACCAGTAGCGTGAGGGCCCGCAACGCAGAACAGTAGATTAACTTTGCACTGCGCATTTATCGCACTGACCACGCGTGAAGTAGCTCAGTTCTTCGTGAAACAGCATTCCGGCAGCACTATACGTTAATAGTGAAAAAAGGTACAGATATTATGAGACGGCCACTTACAGCGCGTTTCTGAATGAACGGCTGAGCGTTCTTCATGTGGTTGCCAATGTTCTCGGCCAGTCGCTGGCGCTCACCGGGCTTCAGCACCTTGTTCCAGAAAATCCCCGTCTGCAATAGCAATGACACTCAGGTAACGATCGGATGCTCAACCGTGTTCGTAACAAAATCATGGTGACGACTGGTGCAAGACCTGAGAGGTGCTTAGTTGCGACGGGAAAAATATTTTGTTTCTTTGCCACGTTAAAAAGTTTTTCAGCACATTTCAACACACGTAAAAGCACGGAACACCGGCCATAAACCACCTTCTCGCGCACGTTGTTTCGATAGAAAGAATTCCCCATACGCTTACGCAAATAACACTCTGAGGGCGTTCATAAATAAGCGGACGTCAAACACACCGTTGAGCAAAGCGCTCCAGGTTGATTAAGTTACAGCACATCTCGCAGGCACCTACAACAATAAGCGAACAAACACATGAAATGGAACGGGGGTGCACAAACAACGGACCGGCTGTCGGCAAACAGTGCGATACGGTCGCTGTTCCATGTGGAAAGTGGTCACGTGGCCTGAACGCTACTTCGAGTTACTGATTAACATTGGTCTAAATTTGCGGCGAACTCGTCGACATAGATAAAGTTGCGGATGCCATCTTGGAAGAGTTGAGAGGGCGAAATTTCGAAACAAAACAAGTGAAAGAATTGCATCTTCGCATCGTTGGTACACGGTGAGGCGCTGCCGGCAAAGAAGCACAAACCGTTGAACAATGCGGTCGTATCCACCGACCACTGAACCCAGAACCAAAACACTGCTTTTCACAATTTAAAGACGAAATACACTTTTGCTTATTTCAAAGTACTTTACAATAGAGAAACAACAACCCAACAATAAATATACACTAACGCCATCAGATTCCATTTGCAGAACTGAAGATGCGTATTGGTGTTACGTGAAATCGATTTCCCATTTAAAAATTTGCTAATGGATTTAAACCCCCTTAGTAATAAATACTTGAACATAGATATGTGTGTGTAAGTTCGAATCGAATCATCACAAAAAATGAAAGAACAGCCCAGTAGGCTGATTTCTCAAAAGCTTGCAGCACATCTGAAGCTTTTGATGTTCGTCATCACGCGGCTAAGAAGGTGGACTTATGACCACCACCACCTACTTGAGTGAAGTTATCCTCATCTGCAGAATTAAACTTCTTAACGTCGCCAGCGCACGAGTCTGTGTGCAAGCAGGCGTGCTTCTTGGTTGCGCCTCCTGCCAAGTTGCCGTCGATCGGACCACTGAAGCTGTTGGGGTAGTAGTTCGGCGCTCCCTCTGTTTTGCACAGTAAGTAAACGTGCCAATAACTATTAACAAAGAACTCTGAAAGGAAGTACTGACTGTAGGATGTTTTGAAGCACATGCAGCAGTGCAATGCATCATCGCATTTTCAATGGCGGTAAGTTTTGTCATGAAAACATTTGGGCTATCGTCCATTAATCCAGCGCTTAGTAGTTAGAATAGTTAGAAAGTAGAACTGCTAAGCATAGCGACCAGGGGTGTTCGAGGCCACGGCATATAAAGCACAAAATTCAGAGAAACGGAACGACGTTCACAACTTGGATGACAGTTAACACACACCCGACATCGGAACTTTACGTCGCAATTGTCGCATCACACGCTTCCGCCTGCTGCGTGGCTATCGACCTGCTCTCGCAACTTACCGGTATGGCGAGACGAAGCAGAAGCTTGTCAAAAACGTGTAGCAATATTTCGATCAGCGACTAGCAGAGCAACTGCTGTTTCGAAGGTCGCAGTTTGCACAAAACGGTTCCAACTTAAATAGAGTGGACGCAAGTCTAGATTTAATGCGCAGCGGACCCTTAAATCTAACCTGAAGAAACAGAACTAAATTTCATTAGCCTGACTTTTGAGATGTCCGATCTTGCCTGGCAGTTTCCAGTCATTACAGCAGGCCCGCAACCAAAGGGGCAATCCCCATCCGCAACATGTTTACTTGTTCGGTACAAGTGTAATCATTTTGCCCTTCCCCTCGAAAAGATCAGCTAGCTGCAGCGCTGCATTTGAGTGCTACACTTTGAAAAGTCACCGAAAATGCACTGATATGGCATTCACCGTTGTTTCTACGAAAGCATTGAGACACTTTGAAGGTGCAACTGCAATAAGAACTGCGCTACGCGAAACAGCGTCACTGGAGGTTTTCATTATTCCAAAAACAGCATGTGACGTGATGCATCGGGAAAACAAACGCGTTGCGACCGGAGACAGCAACTCACTCTGGTTGTCAGTCACGCACTGCGGACCGTCTCGCTGGTAGTTGGTCGCTCCATCCTTTCCAACGCGGTATGGGCAGTTGATCGGGATCTGCAGGTAGTTCGCGCCCAGCCGGTGACGGTGAGTGTCAGGGTAGGAGAAGAGGCGACCCTGCATGGTGGGTGGCAGAATTACGATCACGGTTATTTTCAACGGGCAAAGCTGAACCAATCCGATCCAACGTCGGTTTGCGAATCAAATCCCTCCAAGCAAGTTTTAAATGTTGTTAGAGCCAAGTCAGAAAATAGAACAAGCGAAATCTTCGCAATAGATTCGAGCCAGCGGCGTTCAAATTGCAAAACCAATTTTTGAAACATCGCATGAATAAAACCTGCATCAAAACATTCTCCGTGCAAAGCACGTGACATTTATAACCGTGCGTTCAAATAAACGCGTGGTTCGAACGTCAAGGTTGCGAACTGGCGACCTTCGGACGTTTTACAGTTCATATTAAATAACCTGTTGACTGACATTTCTATATAACCAACAAGGCGCTTGTGGACTTCTTGTAACCACACACGACATGGAAACAATGGGTGAAGTCTCGACAACCAGCAGCATATTTTAAACTCGAATGTTTGTCGTTGTTCAAATTTGGTCAATGGATAGCAGGACACAGTTGATCAGGGCCTTGCAGAAAACTTTACAGAAACAAAATTGCATTTTTTCCCTCATGCAAAACTAAACTGCTGATGCGAACTAGACAAGCGTTGTAAAATTCGGTCGCTCCGGGCATGTTTTTCTTCTACAACTCCTTGTTTAAACGGGAATTACATTAATCGCATGACAAAGATCCTGCGTGAAGACTTGCGCAACATCGAAACGCGTTCATCTCCCTTAAAGTAAGCACGTCGCCGGTGGGAGGTTAGTTCTTCAGACTTCTGTAACTGCTTTCGGTGAGCTTCCGTAACGGAAGATGTAAAATGCAAATTTACGATAAACCTTATGTGTGCATTGCGCTTGGAGTGGAAACAAAAACTAGGTAGCATGAAAAACTCGTTTGTAATTTATGAGCAAATAGAGGGACGTCCGCGAATTCTTAAATGAAAATAAAGAACCCACTGGAAAACTAGCCCATTCATGCCCGGACTCCGGGATTTTCCGCTTTAACGTGTCACAGTAAACTACGGGAAGTAGTTCAATAGTTGCACAATCCGTCATATTAACGTTCTCGCACAACGCTCGCAACTAGGGAAACGGATGACTCGGCATATTGAGCAGAGTCACGAACTGCCTGCAGCCAAACACTAACAACTGGCTCAGAGTTAGTCTTTCGTAATGCATGACTAAGCACCAACCGCCGCAGTGAAAGAATTACGTCGTCGGAAACGTTTAAAAGCCTCTTTTGCATGCTTTGAACAGTGAAGCCTGAAATGGCCACTGAACACGACTCAGCAAAATATCCGGAAACAGAACGTCGGCACGAATTCACGTAAGCGTTTATGTAACATGACTGATCGCGGTCCGTGAAGGTTACAGGAAATGTAACAACGAACGCTATTGTGTACAGCCCTCGCGACCAAGAAAAAGAGTGACTCTGCAAAATCGAACAAGGACACACGGCTGCCTGTGGCCAGGTCAGATACGCGGTTACCCGATACAAGCGTTTGGCCCAATATCACTGGTGAGATTAACACCACTGAGATTTGTCCAGAGAAGGAATTGTGGCAAATGAAAGCTTGTCTACGCGTAGCAGGGCATCTGCTGCGCAATGCGACTGTTAAAGACTCGTGTGACGACTGAAAAACGTTGTTTTTTTCGGTCATAGACCGAAATGGTTTTGAAATGACCGAAAAAAATTAAGTGATTTCGGTGACCAAAATGTCCCATCAAAAAAATTACCGAAATATATCAGCTAAAACAAACAGGTGCACTGTGTGGCCACAACTCAGCCAGAAAAATCCAAAAACGTCATGATGCAGCACATGCAACCGACCGATGTTAACAAAAGTCGGTTGAACGAATTAAAAACGGAAAAGCAGTTGTAAGTTAAAACACTACCACGCCGAACTCGAAATACAGTTTCTTCTTAGAATCACAGTTTTCAAACTGTAAAGGCAAGTGTGCTGGACATCCAAGTCCAGTTCCCAACTCAGCTCGGGCTTATCGCGCAGAGGCGATGAAGTTCTCAGCAAATTTGAGTCCCACTTACCTGCAACATCTTGTCTGGACTGGGCTCGATGCCCGGCACCAAGTGCGAGGGCGAGAAGGCGATCTGCTCCACATCAGCGAAGTAGTTGGACGGGTTCTCGTTCAGGACCATCTTGCCGACGGGGATTAGTGGATAGTCAGCCTGCGGCCAGATCTGTGGCAACAAAAGGTGGTCTGGTTTGGATAAGTGCGCTCGGAACGAAACGCGTGTTTTCAAACAGAACGAATGTTTTCAAAGCTTCCTTGTCGGGAAAAAGGTCGTGTCGAAAGAAACGCAATCATGTTTATGTTTAAATTGTTACAGTTCGCACCGAGATAAGATTTGGTCATGAAACAGAAGAAACAAAACGACACGGAAAAGAATCTTGATGTTAAATGCACGTACGCTTGGATGTAGATTCTAGGACAGGTGTGCATAACCTTTTCGCTATTGCCGGCCGCGTTACGTTTATTTATCGCCAATTACGGCCGCCAATGAGTCCAAATATTTCAAATTTTTTGCATTCTTCTGTTCTGTATGATGAAAATCACGGCCATTGAAAACGATGTCGACGACATATTGCAAACGTTTCGATAACTCCTGTTATCATCATCAGCTTCTGTTCTGCTTCCACGCATGTCTGTTTGGCCGTCTTTCTACTAAGCATGTTAATACAGCAGACAAAGAATTTTTATTAATGCACGACCGCCATAACTAATATTTTAAATGGCATGTACATGGCCACATTAATTTTTATCCAAGGCCGCATGCTGCCGTCAGTTTGGGCACCACTGCTTTAGGATGTAAAACAAGCATTTAAGTACAAATATGCAGCAGCCTTATATGCAGCTGTTGCAAAACTAAGCGAACAGATAGAGAATGTTTACCACGTCAAGCGCCATTCGTCAACAATTGCCGCCCAGAGTCACGTGTTAACACCACGGTCGATTTCCTAGTAACAGCACAAAGAACAATAGAAAAGAGGGATGTGCTCGTTGAAATTCGCAACCACGCTTGAACTGAGTTTGAACACGCCAGATGTGCTTTACGCCGAAACTGCAAAGCGCCAGACCGTAAAGCAAGTGCAAGTAGGTAAAAATAGCAAAACTATTTGGGCCCAGCATTCATCGCGGCGCTTATTCGCTAACTTTGCGAAGGTGCTGATGCAGCGTAATTTGACTTTGCAGCAGCAGCGAACGAGCAATGGAAGATTGGTTTTGCTGTATAATCAGCGACTCGGCTGAAGTGCACGGCACCGAGAGCTTGTGCAAACAAGCCTGGGAACACTGAACAGTGGATAGTTAACTTTCGCAATGGAGTATAAACAATAAGCCCGTTTAGTTTCGGTAATGCTGGCCTTGTTTCAACGCAAAGCAGTTTTAGGCAAACACCTACACGCATACTGCTAAAACAGATATCTTTTCACCCTTTCAAGGCAACAGCCGGCGAGCAATCTGATCCTGCCGCTGTATAAACAAGTTTCCTGAGCACTGAACAGCGGTACGAAATGCGCTCAGCGTGAGAGTCCTACCTTCGTAAGATCGAACGGGTTGAACTCGAACTTGGACGCTTGCTCATACGTCATCACCTGAAACAAGGTAAGAAATTCGAAGCAAAGCGACACTTAAACGAATTCCGTTCGGTATGCTGTTACGCGCGTTTTTCGTTCATTGCCGACTGATTGTATGCGAGAAAAACTCTGGATCCTGCGTTGTGAAAAGATCGAACAGAATAACCACCAGATGCTACGATTAACGATGCCTTAAAAAAATCAAACGGTGTTGATATCTACCGTGCAACTCGTATACACGCTTAGTTGGTCGTCTGATCACGTCTATAGATGACAGCCAGCCGCGTATCAGAGTCACAGACGTGTGTTGTATACTATTCAAGCAAACAGTTCAATCCGGGATGCTGCCGTTCTTAGCCATGACGAAACAGCTGGAAAAATGTACTACACGCACAAAGCAGTGGAGAAGCAACAAGCACTAATTATTATTAAAAAAACTTGAAACACCAGAAAACAACAGTTTCTCAAGCACAACGGCAATGGCACAGGTCAACACGCCTTAAGCATTCGCAGAAAACAAGTTTTTCCGCTTCTCTCCACCTGGTGTGATTCTAGCATTCTTGTACTAACACTGAAAGCAATCAGCTTGTAAGGGATTGATTTTATCAGCATGACATTTAGTGATAAGGAATTCACTTTGCAATTCGATATGCCAGCTTTCAATGGGAGAAGCTCGGTAGAGAAGCACATTGAGCAACCCACCGAAGCTTTTTCGCGCTGTACAAGGTAAAAAGTGTGAAAGAAACGCGGGGACAGAGAATGGCTCAATGGTGTCAAAAACTTTATATCAGTGGACGCAGGGGTGCCAGGTTTACCTGGATGTACATGGTCCAAGACGGTGGGTTGTTGTTCGCGATGGCGTTGAACAGATCGCGAATGGCGTAATCCGGATCCGCAGCGGACAAGCGTTCCGCTTGATCGGCCATTAGGTTCTTGATGCCTTGATCAGTCTGTTACGCCATAGCATTAAAATCAACGCGTGGTTAAGGGACAAACCAAAAATCAAAGGGTGGTTAAGGAACAAACCAAAAATCACAAGCGTCTGCCAGCGATCCGACTGCGTTACCATAACGAGAAAGCTGTTTGTTTTGGTCCGATAGTGAATCGCACAAAAAGATGCCAAACCTTACCTAAAACTCTTTGGAACGATTGTGGCAGAATCATGTGTACGAACTGCTCAACAGTAAAGCGTAACTTAACAAAATTACCACATATCACAACCTCAGCTTTTCACAGTGCTTTGCATTGCGCTAAATCTAACGTACTTTTAGATGGAACTTGCAGTACACTGCTTTGTCGTCCCCGTTCACCATCTTGAAGGTATGGCTACCGTAGCCATTCATGTGCCTGTAACCGTCAGGTGTTCCACGGTCGCTGAACAGAAAGCTGACCTGCGGTGACAAGAACCGTGAGATGGCAATTTCACGGTTTAGCAGATTACCAGCCCGTGCATTAAAACAATCCTTTGTTTCTTTAAGAAAATCTTCGCCTGAAGCAGCGCACAGGCAACAAACCATAGAAGAGGCGAGCATCGCTTAAAATAATGCTTCGCAAAGTTTAGTTGAGTGAAGCGCTCTGAGTAAACCTTGTTTCACTTTTTCGCCAGGTTGATTCAGCGGCTGAACTTTCGCAAAAACACGAAAACACCATCCAGTTACCTGGTGCGTGGTCTCTGGTCGCAACGAGATGAAATCCCAGAACATGTCGGGATCTTTGAGATGAGTTTGTGGGTTGCGTTTCTGGGTGTGAATGAAAGATGGAAACTGGAAACAAAAAATTCATCGCAATGTGGTGTTTTGCAAGGAAACATGCGTGCGCTACTTGCAAAAAACTTAGAAAATTTTTAAAAAACACATCCCAAAAGAAAATTTATTACCTGTCCTATAGTATAAAGAATGTCGCATGTTATCTTCTAATCTAGGAAAAGCGAGAAGCATTCTCATTAAACTATGGAGAAATGAGTTTATCAACCAACTGTTTAGTTCAAAACTAACAAACGCAACTACCTTTTCTGAGGTTGTTGGTTAAACACCCTTCTCTGTTGACAGCTAAAAACCAGATCTGATGGTGCAAAGAAAGCAAATTTTGATTTGTCGCTACCGGAAATCGCTGTTCGGCGGAAAAGTTACCACAAACAAGAGCGGTTTTGCATTGAATATAAAAACAACATGGAAAACACCACGAAACTAACGTCGACAAAAATACATCAAAAACAGCATGAAGGTCATCGGCCATCGCCGAAACAAATACAACCAGTTACTTGTCTCAGATACAACGCAGTTGATCAAGTCATTATTTAATTCATTACATGTGAAAAAAAGCAGTAATTCTCAACGTACTAAGATAGGATCTCGGATGAAGAAGATCGGAGTGTTATTTCCCACCAGATCCCAATTTCCATCTTCAGTGTAGAACTTCAAAGCAAAGCCGCGAGGATCGCGGGCAGTATCGGCGCTGCCAGATTCACCACCTTAACATCAGCAAGTGTGTTTGAGAAGTTATCTTCAATCTAACTTACAGTGAGAAGCAATTGAAAGAACGGGATGGACAACAATTTCGCTAGCTTCGGAGCGCAGTTGTTAATGGGATTTATTTAAGATGAATACCCAATTGCGCTTAAGCTCGCCAATTAAGGCAACAAGGTTTTAGGTTTAGTTTTAGATCCCATTTGCAACGTACAATCTATAAATGAAAATTGACAGCATGTAGAAAGATAACTCTGAAAAATGCGCTAAACGCCATCACTAGAATTTGAAACCAAATTGGTATATCGTAAAAATTGACTCATCCGATTGTAAGGTGCAATGTTTGAAAAGGATATCTGAACCAAAACAAAAATTGGTAAAGCAAAAATCAGTCCTGAGGATAGATTAAAATTTAAAGGTGAGAAATTGTTTTCCTTATTATGGCTTTGATTATCCATTCAGTTTTCAAGCAATTTGGTGATAGCTACTTAGTTCTACAAAACATTGTTTGTTGGTGCGGAGATTAACGCCGTAAGTTCCAGCAAGTTTCAAATTGGGTAACACCATCGACACAAGCACGTGATGCCTGCGGAAGGAACGCAAGTGATTGGCAACTACTAGTTGCACTGAAAATATCGAGTTACTATATCACCATGCACTTAATAGGAAGAGATTATGTGAAGCATCATTTACTGGATAACATCAGTCCGGGTAAGATAGACCGAGTTTATCTAATGCAAAAATATGAATATCTTGCTGCTGTTTCGTCAACTTCAAATTTTGCAATGCTCGTGAGAGAAAGTATGTAGAAAAAAAATTTCATTGGGGTGTGAAGCAAAACGACTGTTGCACACACAACTATTTTTTACTTTTTTCTGGGAATACTCAAAGTCTATAAGAAGACATGAATACATGTATGTTAAAAAAATAGCCACTTTCAAAAATAGAAAACGTTGTTCAGCTCAATATAGATAGTACGAAAACCTTTTTGGTTCAGAATTTTTTTGCAGATTAAAAAAATACAGTGCGGATTTCCTTGAATATATGGTGTGGAAAAAGCAATATAGTACTAAATATAAATTTAACAAAAAAACTTTAACTGAATGTTAAAAATGATAAGACAATTATGTTCTAGCGTTCCCAGTAAGTGAATAAAACCTCTGACAAACAAGATGGAAAATTATTTTTGACGATATTTTGAACTTCTTAACCATAAACCACAAACTTGCAAGTAAAAATCATTGGAATTTGAATCAAGCACATAACAAACCGTTAAAACATCCACTTTATCAGCCTTTAATACCTACTTCCACTTACCAACAGTTGAAAATCTAGCTGCCATTGGTGTTCTTTTACCAATACGCTCAAAGATCTTTGCTTTGCAGTAGTTGGTTATGTCATGTGTGACTTCAAAGTAGCCTTTGGCGCCTGTCAATATCACAATCACAATGGTCATTCAAACCACTTGCCACCTTGGATGTAACTGATGGAATACAGTAGAACTCCGATTATCCGAACTAATTAAAACCAGGGGTGGTTCGGATAAGTGAATTGTTCGGATAATCGAACAACATGCAATATTATGAAAT
>JGI24021J15306_10003461_pt1 | contig 17800 bp, 13 predicted proteins | sample Ectturendosymbi1_FD_15306 | JGI IMG/M metagenome (IMG submission 15306)
CGGGAACGCGCATCAATTACTGCGTATAATGCCAGAGAGCAACGTCCTACCTAACATGCGGACCCACACCTTAGTCTCGCACTTAACTACCAACTAGAAAGCGATGACGATTACACACAAGAAAACCTGCGTGTCCGCATTCTGTTTCAATCGGACAATTTAAATGAATGCTGACTTATCGTTTTATAATCGGGTTAAAACGCAGGGTGTGAGCACTTTTTCTTAACAAGAAAACTTCTAACCAATCTGTTTTAAGCTCACATAAGCTTAGCTTCAGTTTTCCACACCTTGTTGGGTTTAAGCGAAGCCCTGGGTTTAATACGTACTGCCAGTGATCTCAGGGTAAATTTATTCCAACCCTCCTGGACCGGCATTGTTTTTGTCTGTTATGTCGTAATTTGCAGCGCAATGCTTGTTTACAAATCGACAGTTATCATTTATACTGTTTACTGTGTTGTTAGATGATTATAAAGGTTATATATACCAAGCTCAAATCAAAACTAACAGCGGGTATTCGTAAACCTCGCAAAAAAATTACACAAAATCGGTGACGACGGCATTTATCAACTTTGATCGGTGTCGCCGCGCTTGATCTATAGCTTGCCGCTTCTGCAGCTGCAGAACGTTTTTACAACTATACCATGTTTAGCTAGTAAGGAATCACCTTCACAAAACTTCTTACTTTACTGTTCACACTTTCACGGGAAATCTTTCGAGCATAATATCAACCTGATTCTCTGCAGTTTGAGATTTTCACGAACATCGTGTCCAGTCCGCGCAGTCACCGGCTGGTTGACTGATATCGGCCGAAAATGAGAGTTTGTGTCAAACGGGCTACTTTTGTGGACAGTACAAAAATGAAAGATTCGCTAACAGGACTCAGCAAGGCAGGTAAACTTTGGACGTGCACGCGATATCTGAGATGCATCTGTGCAACAAACACAGTTCCCTTTTGACAAAGGGCGTCTCAAAATGGCGCAACTCAAGGCTGATGACTGAGCAAAATTAGAAGCCGGTATAGCAGTGGCATGGCAACCGGTTTCAGATTACCGGATGAAAACAACAGATTGTAAGCGCGCAGTTCAACTGGAAGGATCTGAAAATAGCAGGAAGAAAGACNAGCAGAGTTATCGCAACTCAACAACCCAATTCTTTGGGCACCATTCACCCAGGCTGGTGATTTGAAAGTGACAAAGTCAGAAATTTGAAGAAGCGCGGCTTTGACGGATGAAGTGTTGCAGCGGGGTGCAGTTTAACTTGATGACCACCTTCAGGCGGTAAATGCGGTGGAGGAGAAATCATTATGATGCGGCTATGACGAAAGTGTTCCACGTTCGAACCTTTCCAGGAAAAGTGTGGTGAGCTTTAATAATTTAAAGACGCTGGAGGAAAACCAGGCGTAGACCTTTGGTAAACAATGCAGGGATTTGCTGCAGAATGTTATTTTGTGAACAGTTTAGCCGCAAATACCGAAAATGNATTATTTTATTCGACTTTTCGACTTAGCCTTCGNCAGCAAAAATTATTTCACGATTTTTTTCGCTCAATATGACTTTGTTCAAACGTCGAATAAAACAAAAACACTTTAAATNTTTGCGGGTGCGCGGCTCACACTAAGGTGTCGGTCACCGCAGTGGTTTCAAAAATGTGCNAAGACACGGCGCTTCCGCAGATGACTCCCGGNCCCGTTGTGTGTGAATCAGAAAACGTGAGATGGGCGACCTGACTGCGTGATTTGAAACGGCGCTTTTGCCACCCTGCATAACTGTCATCGCAACAACAAACAGGCAATCAACAAACAAATAAAAATGCCACGAAAAAGCGGTCGATAATCCGACAAAAAAAGGTCAAGGTCACGNCAAAACACCAAAGGGCTCACTGACCATAAAACTCCCGGTGTCCCTCTTTTCTCAGGGGCGGGTCGCTGTCCGACGGTCTGCGCAGGTCTGTTTCCTCGACGCCATCCATCTCGACGATGCGAATTTCCTCGGAATCACCGTTGCTCATAGTTTCGGGATACGCGCAGTAACGTTCGCCGGTTTGCAGCTCGTGGAACAAGGCGGTCACGTTGTGCAGCGTGATATCTTCCGCGTTCTGCCAACAGCATAACCGGCTTTACCGCACACTCGTGCATGGCCTGGTTAGGTGACGCGACTAGTTGCAAAATGTTTGGGAAAAAACAGACCCATGCCAGCGGGTCAGATGTTCTCGGCCTCGCGGAAAATCATCTTAATAATTAACAAAGTTCAGTGAATTACCACAAGTATACGCGATCGTAGCGCAAACAGCTTCAACGCTAACACGGCACACTACTTTGGTCCCACAAGAAGAGGCGTGGCCTCCTCTTCAAGCAAGTAGAGCTCGCGATGTCGAACACGACGACATGTTTTCGTGTTCGACACCATGGCGCACTACTTTGCATCATGTGCAAAAATATCAACAACTATACCAGTCCTAGCACCGCAAGAAGTACTAGTAGTATTTATTAATGAAAGGTTTTCTCGTGATTTTCTTTATTATTCAATCCAACACATTGGACTCGGACAGTGTTATGACGGGATTCGTGAGAGCAACAATGCTTCCGGTGAAGTTCAGATGGATCGCAGCTGTCACAACGAAAAAATCGTTGTAGTTCTTGATGAGATTTTAGACGGCGAGGTGTCGATTTCATTTCAAGGCACGGATATATTTGGCTACGAACCGCGCAGCAGCATCGATTCAAACCCACGACATCAAAACAGCAACGGGGTCGGTCGCATTTTTATCGAAACGACCGAAGTGCGGAAAAGCGAGAAGACCTGTTCGATCGACACGTTTCCTCGGATTTGCGCGTGGTCGTTGCCATAGACAACCGGTGTAATACACACAAGCAAAAGTGATCACGACGGCCAATGCAAAGTCCACGGGCACAGTATGACCGAGCGTTCACTTTCGACGAAGCTTTGTTACTAACACGCGACGGGCGGGCAAAAGCGGGCTGGGGTTTCGCGACCTGGGCACCTGAAGGTCTCACGCGCCTTAAAAAGTTAACCATACAGAAGGGCAGCAATTGCAGAACTGCAAGGCAAAAATTTTCAAGACCACCGATGCACGCAACAAGCATTTGCGTGTCGTTATTTACCGCCTTCCGAATACTGAAAGAGGTTTGTCAGCAAAGCGGCTGAGCGGACGTGTTTGCCGCTGAGCCGTTGCGCTGCAATCAGAGGTTGTTTACTGCGTCGTGCCGGGACAAAAGCAGGAAGTTACGATCATCGACGAACCGCCGCTCCGATGGCAGAAGTGCTGGATGTGGAAAAAACATGTCGACTGCGCAGATGGCAACAAGGTGGCTTCTGCTGACAACCGGCTGTACACCGCACGATTTTGTCACTTAACAGTTCTCTGGCACGACTTCTGTCAACACGGGACGGCGGATTAGCAGCAGCTGAATGCCAGGCAAAGGTATCTCAAAATGCACGGATAAACACATCCAGGCCACCCCGCTGATTTTTATCGTTCTGGTTTTGTCTGGCACTGAACGTTCGCGCAAATTTTGAGTTGACGTTTATCGGTGTGGAAAACTACCAACTGCGACGAATAAATATGAGCTGCCGGCTCGCCGAAGAACCCACAAATGGTCTAATGGATCTCCTCGAACGGTTCGGCCGCCTTGGTGTTGTATTTTCTTGTCGAAGGATAATGCCCGATCAGGAAAACGACACGGGCAGGACATTCAGCAAGTTTTTAGATTTTTCGATACTGACATTTAATACGTTGACAACTGCAAAATGCAGGTATGTTGTCAGGCTGCGCGCAAAGGCTTCTGCTTTGCGGTAGAAAAAAGCCACCAAAGATGTCACTGCTTAAGCAGCTAGGACTAGGATTGGGCGTTGTCAAAAACAAGACGGGCAGGAAGTTCTGGTAAACTTGAGACAGCAATCTGGACTGTGACGTCGCTTCAAGGAACGCCGTCAGCTGAGCTAGGCGAAGTCAACAAGCGCATCGCTGACATCAGTTGAAAAGTGTCGCACGGCGAAAGGCAACAACAATCCATGTGGAAGTTAATCTTTTTTCGGGAGGCAGAAGGACTCGATGGTCCCACAAGAAGAGGCGCGGCCTCCTCTTCAAGCAAGTACAGCTCGCGATGTCGAACACGACGACGTGTTTTGACTTTTATACGGTCTCTTCTCAAAGAACCGCGTCAGAGTCGTAAACACGATCGACCGCGGCTCGCAAGCACGCCTGAAGCGCCATGACATGTTACGGGCGACAATGAAGCAACAGCCAGCAGCAGCTCACTTTCACAGGCTTCCCGTTGGCCGTTTTCAGCAGCGACTTCTCTTCCGTGTCAACGCCGAATGCGATGTAAGGTCCTGTCACCATGTCTCCCCAATAACCGCGGCAAGGGACGCGCTCTCCGTCGCGCTGAACAAAACAAAAAGCAATAAGCAAATTGCCACATAAGATGGCAGGGTCAACGAGGTTTTCATAATATCGACGGCTTCATAATCGCGCGCGAACCGCTTTGTCGCACTTCGGGCAAATGATCAGCGCGGCGCTGGGAGAGATCAGCTTCGCTTTGTCGTTGCCGTCACGATTCGTCAAGTGCTGGTCGTTTTTGCGCGTTTATGAAAGTCGCAATATGTGGTGGCCACGTTGTTAAGCCGCACCGGGCGATCTAAACGCGAGGCCGGCTGTTCGAACATCGCATTTCAACTCCGAACAAGTGATCTCGTCGCCAAGGGAAAACGCGCACTGTCTGCTGCTTTCACAAAAGAACTCCTTGGTCAGGGCCGTAACCAGCTGAAAGTTTAGGGGAGGGGGCAAATGAAAATTATTCGCCCTTTAAAAATGTTTGAGAATTTCGGGAGGGGGCAATTGTCAAGCCAAAATCAAGGGGGCAATTTTCCGCCCCCTGATTGCGAGCCTACCCTGAGTCGGTGACGCAGCGGAATTAAGTGGTGGATGCCAGGACACGCCGAAAACACTTATTACAAGCTTTGCACATACGTAAGTAGCTGAATAAACACAACCTCAAAGCGACAGATGTTGCAGGACACGCAACTAACCAATCATCGAGCTTCTATTTCACCGACGTGGCGCAATCACATTCTCACGCAGATGACTTCATTCAGCTTCTCAGCAATTTTTCCGCACAGAGCTAACACCACGAAGTCCACATTTCTTCGATTTCTCGTTTTGGAGTAAAAAGCACGCTTTGCTTTCTTTCATAAATAAACTGGTAAGCTTTGATTGCCTAGATTATATTTTACAAATTTGAAAAACAGTGGATCTGCTTTTTCGCTGCCGAAAAATTGTAAAAGCAATGTATTTGCAGTTAAATTACAAAAACCACAAAAGGTCACACAGATAAGATGGATTGCCTCCATACCGGAAAAGAGAAAGCACAGCGAAAAAAGCTTGTCACGATTTGCGTTGCTTTGAGTCTGTTTACGACAAAAATATTTGCAGGGTCATTTTCGAATTTAGAGCAATGCAGCAACACTCTGCTTCATTTTATACAACATTTGTCCAATTTTGAGAAAGTCGAATGCATTAACTGCGACACCATTCCACCATATTTTTGTTTCTCTCAGGGTTTGTTGTAAAAAAACGACCCAAAAAAACACCCAGGTGTTTTTTAAAAAGTCCACTTAAAAAAATCAATAAAACCCACTCTTTACTTTTCCTTTGAAAAATGGACTAAGTACAAAATAAAATAGGCAGGACACTTGTATAGTTAACTACAAATTTTTTAAAAATCAAACAAAACGAACAGTATCGAAATTTGGACTTGAAAAAAAGAGAATAACTCGAACAGTTTTAGTAAATTCTAATGGTTATCTTCTTCAGCTCTCCACAATCGGTAAATTTTAACCAATTTTTCGGCCTTCTCTGCATCGAAACTTTTCCTGATTTTGGACCATACTAAATCATATGTTGAAAAAATACACTCTATAGATGCTGAACTAGCAGGGCATGCACATAAAGTTGACATGAAACTGCAGAGTTTGTGTGGGAATGGTTTTTCTCCGTTTGCTGTGCGCATGCTTGCCAAGCCTTACCACTTAGGAGTGAACTGACCAACAGCACTTTGCGAAAAAGATGGGGTAAATTTTTTTATCCTCAATTTTGAATGCCATAATAGGTATAACAAGTTATTATTGCGTAATTCTGAAAATGGTGATATTGGATGATGCAATAAAAATAGTTCAGAATGGGGTTTTTCCGTTTTCCTTAAAAAAAGAACAAATTCTTGTTTCTTTCAAAAAAAAACAAAAAAAACGGACTTTTTCAAAAAAAGCAAAAAAACAGGTGGGTTGTTTGTTTTTTAAAAAAAAACAGGTTTTTCTCAACCCTGGTTTCGTTGACCAGTTTTGCCAAGCATGCTAGAGAAAAAAAGGAATAAATACAATTGGAACTTTCGAACATTGGTTTTGTGCCCTCGAGTATCAGTGTTTCACAACGTTGGCATTTTCGAATTTAATCGCTAGAGACCAAGGCCGAAACCAGAACTACAATCACGGACTATCAGGTCACTTCGTGTTTCCACACTTCCTTTTGTCTCGGTTCTCCACTTAAATGAAAATGTATTGCGTGTTGCACAATGTATATATTTTTGTGGATGTGCTCAGCAGATCTAAGGATGGAACAATTGAATTTGAAACACACAGTGATCGATAGAAATATTTTTGACAAGTCAACACACGGACCAGCGTCTTTTTCTGCTAGAGCTGAGCTGATTACAAGAGTTATTTTCGCGTTAAAACGTCACTGCAAACATTGAATCTGCCAGTCACTTTATTTTCACGTTGTAAGAAGGGTTGCAGAGTCGGAGGTTTTTGGTGTTTTTGGGTAGAGTCGGAGGTTTTGGGGTGGTGTCGGAGTCGGATTTTTATCGCATTTTTTATCGGACTCCGACAGTCCATTTGAATTATTTTTTACAACGCATTCCTAAGTTAGGAATCCTAACTCGTGCCTGTTCAAACGGTACAGTTTCTTTTGAAATTTTATTGAAACAGAATTCTTGCTGTGTCCGACGAATCACGATGTCCACTGATTGCCAGTTGCTACAAAACTGTTGACAGCCAAACTTCATGCACGTTTTGTGAAGGAGTCGGAGCCGAAAAATTTTGGAAGGTAGGAGTCGGAGTTTACCTCCGACTCCGCAACCCTGGTTGAAACGTTGCTGAAAATGTTTTATCCAGATAGCATGCATTATTTAAATTAAAATCGTGACCAAAAAGATGAGATACACGATTGGTCATTTTTGCGTTCCGCAAGCACTCCTTAAAAATGTGAAAAACAATCAATGAAGCTCCTTTGATATGCAAAGCAAGTGGAAGTTTTTTCTCGTTTTACCCCAAACCTTGCTGTTACGGATACATTTCTTGTTGATCTCATGACAGAAGTATGCTAACTCTTTGCAAAAAAGTTCGATGGAAAAAACTAATTAACTTTGACAAATAGTTTAAGTGTTTTAACATGTCATCAAGAATTATTTTCTCACGGAAGCTTTCGTGTCTGGTGAGTCTTGCCTCACTTGCTGGCCATGCACTACAATGCATTCAAATAGCAACAAGTTTGCTGCGAAGTGATCCGGTGAAGAAGACACATCGCATATTCCTAAAAGCTATCAGTAGTTCCTACTCTTTTCTTTCACATTTCACTTCCTCGAAAGCGCAGCGCAACCGTCACTCGACAGACGAGATTCTGTAACGACAGACACAAGCCAAGCGAATCCTGACTGGTCATCGGTAAATACAACGTGATTTATCTCCTGTCATCTCAGGTTAGAGGGAAACGGTTCCGTGTTTGACGAAACGCCAAAGAGNGCGCATGTTGGGCATAGAGTTTCGAGAAATGCAGAAAGCTGGATGAAGCCAAATGCAACTCACCATATATTGCGATTAAAATATTCAAATAAACTATNTGCTGCATCTTCACCAACGTATAAACACAAGCTAACGTGCGCGTGCTCAGTAACGTCATTCAAATCTTTGATCATCTTGGAAAGCATGCTGCATCAAAAAACTAAATGAAATCACACAAACTGTTTAAGATTAGTGAAGCACTGGAGATACAAGATGCCGGGTGTTTACAGGAGTCGCTTTCTGACCTTTCCATCTCCAGTGCTCCACTGCTTGAAAACAACTATAAGGACAACCCGCCGCACTGTTGATGGTAGCAGAGTTTACCGAAACGTCTACGCTGTGTCTTTTACTTTGTTTAGTTTGGCCGTTATTTTATCGCCACGCTGTTCAACACTTCTGTTTGCGTGCATGAAAATATAGTGGTTGAACAAAAATGTCCGCAAATTGCTGCAAAGCAATCGATTTAGCGGGTTCAGAAGACGTATTAAAGACAAGAGTTTCTTACAATCAGCCGTGCTTTTCTAACCATTGCACGTTTTGCTCTTGGTGGACAAACACGATAACAACCAGCACGTCAACGACAAGCGAATTCATGCAGATGTCTTCACGCGTCTTCAATGTGCCAGACGCAAATAGCTCACGGCGTTTCCTTTGTGGTGGCCCAAGCAGTATCCATTATTCACGACAATCCATACTCGGCGATCAAAGGGTCAAGCGACAGTTTCGACTGGACATGTCAGTGTCCCACCGTCACGCATTTCATCCATATCAGTAAAAATTAAATCTTTTGCGCCAGCAAACTGAAACTCGGCGTGCGCTTTCGCGATCAGAAGTGCCAAGGCGTCATGCGAAGGGAGAGATGCGCAATCGGACCCTGATGATTAATCGCGTACGTCTGCGAAGCGACACTGGCGCAGCACACTCACCGCCGCTACGGATCGATGCGCGCGAAGCCCCACGCGAAAAGCACATAAAGTCCATTACGCACAGCAATGCGGAAAAGGGACGTTTTCCACCTGGACAAATGACAACGTACCCGCTTTAAAACGATCCCGCAGGCCATCGACTTGTTCGGACGGTCGTATATGCCTTCGCGGACTTCGAACGCAACTCCGTTTTCCCTCCATCGGAAATATTCGTGTTTAGTTATGACGTTCGCCTGAAAAAATAACAACGTTGGTTGAAAAGCCTCACAGACACCTTCAAATGATTTTAAGGCGGTCAAAAGGAATCAATTTACACTCCACAATGATATATGCCCCGCAGCCAGCACATAAGAGCTAGCTATGGAGTCTGTAAGTGAGTTGGTTCATAATGCATTTTAATCAGTCCATTGATGTGAGAGCGTCAGAGGTACGCAGACACAAAACAGAAAGAGACAATAGCGATACAATCAGTTGAATAAATGCTACATCAATCCATTTTTTATATTCTATGCTATATGCTTCACGCATGAGTATCTTTGCCAGCAGTTCCAATACATCATACTGGATAGAGTATAAGAGCCAATTCAGAAAAACAATTAGAATTTTTAGACTGGGCGACATTGATTTAACCCCAAAACGATCTTACATATCATGCCTTGTGAAAATACATTTTTGTTAGCTTGTGGAGCAGAGGTGGCCAACCAGTCAGAAACCAGGAGACACATTTCTTACTGTTACCTCAAAGAACCGCATCATACACACGGGCACACATGAACATCACCCATTTCTTGCTCACTCACACACATACCTTTGCTTGGCTAGATTTACTGTAAACATCACACATTAACATAATGACATTGACAGAAATTAACAAACCATTTATTGTTATGCAGGTTATTTAGTGGTACTTCTGGTAATTACGTAAGACCCGCATGAAACCGGGCAAAGAGCCGTATGCGCCTCCCGAGCCGCGAATTGGCCACCTCTGTGTGGGGTTTTAATCAAATATCCTTAGCTGCAATATATTTTGGAAGCATCATTCTATTTGCGTGCCGTTTCAAGAACGCAAGGCTGCGGTCTGTCACACCGTCATAAAATTTCAATGTCGTGTGCAAAAGATCTAAGATGTTACATAAAATTTTGAATGCATTGTACATGGATAAAAAGCTTGAACTAGGTCACAATTCACACCAATAGCAGACAACGCAACAACAACTTTACCATTCAATTGCAGAGCGTTTCATTCAGTACCTTCCACAACAGCTGAGCGACCTTACATAACTCTTGTTCAACACTGCAACTCTCAAAAGTTAACGTAATTTAATAAATCGCCCATTGTCGTCAAACTCAACCCCATGCACTGAACCCAACAAACCAAATCTTGCGAAACGGATTAGTAACAACTTTCTTTCCTAGCAAAATTTGTTCGCAGCGATTGTTCAGCAAGGGTTTAGTCAGTTCTTCAGAAAACCTTATGCGGCACGGGTCAAGCTGCACAAGCTCGCCTGCACAACGTCAAGAGCACGTTTAACTCGGTTTTATTATTCACCCGCGTTGCAAAAATGCTAGCGATGAAAATAAATTTTCTGGAAACGACAAATACTTCAATTAGCTATAACCACATTGCTTGCCATGCGACCACCAAACTGAACGCTTGCAGTGGCTTCACACGCATCGGTGAAAGACAGAATCGGACGATATTCACAGTGAGTAAGAACCGGTCAGATCTCCCTCAATCGGATTGATCACGCACTACTTCTTGTAAATTTGGCGGCCATTTCCAGGTTTTCTATTTTCTCCGAAGTCGCGCGCGTAAGACGAAAACCCGAAGTTGCGCGATTCCATCCGCGTCACGTGCAAGCGACATGGTAAACAACTTCAACAAACATGCACGGACTCAATGACATTCTCTTTAACGTGAAGTAGACACCTTTTCGCTCACAACAACGCCGCGATGACATGCGCAATATGCCAGCGGGAGAACAGACCAGGTCAACATGACGGCGCAAACAACCGGGAAAACATCGAAAATTTGCCGGTGCGTACTGGTGACAAGGTTCGCATATCGGTGCTCACGTGCAGCCGATTGTGAAAGTCGACACAGCGGCGCAGCGCGCGGCACAGTAATCTTCGATAATTGAATAGACGTGATGTTTGACAATACCGCGAAGCAGGGTGATGTAGACCAGGAGTCGGCAACTTTTTTTTAACGAAAGAGCCATTCTGCTTCATTTTCCAGTCGCTATGACCGGCGAGGAGCCACTAAGCGTTGATACCGTTTTATTTTTCATGCGACTTCATATGGGCATGAGCTAAATTGTACTCACCTTAATTCTAATAGTAATCATAATCAAGTGCAAATTTAACTTCCAAGTTTTGTCAAATCCAGAGAGAGCCACTTCAGAGCAGCTAAAGAGCCGCAGGTTTCCGCCCCGTGATGTAGACGATCAACTGTTACGACACTTACATGGAGCTCATGCAGCTTCATTGATAAATCCCAGTCGAAAGCGCCTTTTCGCGAATCATATCTCGCAGCCAGATATTGCCGCAAACGTCCGTCCCACATCGAAGTAATATTAAAGTATTTCGGGTCCGGTTCCTTCCAGAACTTGAAGATGCCTTCCAAATAATCGCGTTCTTTGTACTGTACAGAAGAGAAGAAACTTTCAGACTGGAAGAGATCAATTGGGCTACTCCCAGGCGGACACAAATCAACACCGAGCTAGCTGGACACCACAGCCCGCGCTTTGTAAACTATTTGCAGTGCTTGCCCGATGACGGCGTAGTTTAATCATCATTACCTGCGAAAGACGTCCCATAAAAAGGGGGCCAGGTTCACAGGGGCTAAAATGGGCAAAAGCAGGAGTAACTGAAACTGGCAGGATTAGTGAGGAGGACCCACTATGACTTACTGACTAATCGAGACATTCAACAAAGAACGCGCCCAACCGTAAACAAGCGTCTCAAAGTAACGTGCGCACGAGCATACCTTGAGCTGCGACATGTCAATTGTGGGCATGCGCTCGTCGGAGTAGTCAAGATCCGTGATCATTTCAATAAAGAGATTGGCTTTGTCCTGTAGGTACTGCAACGTCGGCTGTCGGATGAGAGTATTCCCGAATAACTCAAGATAGAGTTCGGCTTTTTCTGCGTACATATGGATGTGGTAACGCACCTAAAACGATTTGCGGCCATTGGAAGGCATTCGTCAGGAAGTGATGAATGTTTAACCTACGAAACAAATTATTACCACACGCACAGCAGTCAATGCAACTCACCTTGTAATCCCATTCTCTGCGGTGGTTCCAGAGCCAAAGTAAGAAGTAGAAGATGCTTTCCCAAGAGCTCCAGGTTGTTCTCAACAACATAAATCTTCGCAATAAAAGTTCAAGTCCTTGAGAGCCGAGGTAAGCTCAGGAAAAAACTCACAAAAATGCAACAGGTGTTAATAAAATCCTTGCCAGTGCGAAAAGTCTCTGGTTCACAGTGTTAACATAAGACATGTATGCTTTGGGCGCAATACTAAACAGTAACCTTAAATAGGGCAACTTTTCAGAAGTTCTGCAGCTTTGGGGAAGTTGGAATGCCATTTAGCCATCAGTAAGTCCCAGATCTCCTGTGACCCACAGAGGTGTCACCTGACAAGGTTCTTTAAAGGCAGGCTGAGTTCTTCAGCTAAGCAAGGTACTGCATTCCGTCTAGAAATGGGGAACCAACACAAAAGTTTGAACTATTTCTCAACTCTGGCAACTGCTGCAGCTGAACCTTCCACAACAAATTATCCATGTGCACCTTTCTTGGGTAGTGTGTGATGTACGGATGACTGGGCAACTCAGTGACTCTAACCCTTGCCTTGCTTTGGAGTTTTTCTAAGCAGTTATCTTTTTCACACAGGCTCTGCCACACACATACACAATTGGGCTCAATTATAACTTGTCTAAACCACGGGTCTCCAAACTACGGCCTGCAGGCCAAATCTGGCCTGTGAAACCATTTCATCCAGCCTGAAAAGCTTTTTCTCAATAATAAAAGAATTATTTTATTTACCAAAAATTTGTTGATTTGGTAGAATCGCAGAAAGTAACACATTCCAAAACAGTCACATTATGTAAGGTGTCCATACCTTAAACTGTTCTGTAANAGCTTATGTGGCCCTCGGCCAAAAGAGGTTGGAGACCCTGGTCTGGAGAATATANGTGACATCACCATACATATACCAAACATGCACATACACTCATGCAATAGAAANTGTATTTCTAACAAACCAATTTCTTTGATACAACATGTAAAAAAAGCAAGGAAATGATTCTCACGTGTATTTTTCTGGGCTTGTGACGCCTCCGACATGCCATTGTGCGCAAGATATGGCGACAATCGCCAGCTCCAAGCATTAAAATATTTAAAACTTCCAGTGCTTCACCACCAGCAATGCTCTCTTCTGCTCTTGTCAGGCCTTTATATGAACAAAGATCTGCAACAAAATGATCAACAAATGCCTACTATATGTTTTTGTACATATCAAATGAACACTTACAATTTGTTTCCTTTCAACACAGACACTTGNCATTGGAAAAATGCACTTTCACGAATCATCCAAATATTTACTAATTTACACTATAGTAGCTTTGCACAGGAAGAAGNGAGTGCTAGTATTTTATTNAAAAAATGCAATGCACATTATCAGGTCATCTTCTTTGCAATAACAATTTAGTCATTTCTGCTCTAAAATTTGTCAGTACATGCTTTGTTTTTGACCAATGTGGACATGTTCACTAACATTGAGTAAATTTTTCCAGTAATTCATGAACTCTACAAGCTTAAATGAAACCAAGTGTCTGTTCAACTGAATGATGCCAACCAGCATAGTCAAGAGTTCTTTTTTAAGCCTCAGCACGTTTGTGCATGCATGGTGAGTTAAACCATATATGGAAAAAAGATTCAAAGACATGATTTGCATATATCTGCATAAGAAAACATGCAAACCCGAGTAAAACAGTTACTGATATTGTGAAGTCCTGGTTAAAGTGCTAGACAAACAAGAGACAATGGTTGTTCAGTTTTTGTCACAATTTTATATTTCCATGCATCAGTGAAAAATATCTTGCTTTCTTAGAGATACCATTTTATTAAAATGCATTGCCATCAGGATAGCTTGATTTGAGTAAGCTTGAGGTATGTCAACTCAGGAGATTAATGGAATGCTGTATACCATGCTTATTTTTCCCAGTGTTTAAAAAATGTTGCCATAATAAGTCCATAGTGTTAACAAAAGAGCATCCTCTGCAGAGCACCAGCATATTTAGAAGCAGGGTTGTGGTAATTATTAGATTATGTGCCTGGGCTAAGCTTGTTACTTCAAAAATGGAAATGACCCAGCCTTGAAAACATATCTACAGTTGCATGGTACAGATGGGTGTCAAGTTTTATGATTTTTATCGTTAATTAAATGACTATATTTTGAAGATTTTACTAGCTAGTTCAGTAATTCCACTGCCTCACTCAAGTAAACTGATTTCAAAATGCCACACTTGTCAAAATTTGGGCAGTATGTAATAAAAAAAACAAAGTTGATGTTCCTGCACACACATCTGGTCTGATTGTCTGTGACACACATACATATGCACATGCCAGACTTTGTGTACAAATGGCAGAATGTATTTTTAGTATACCTTGACAGTGACTTACAGCAAAAATTTACAACTTCAATGCTTTCATTCATCAACACAAAGGGATTAAGTTCTTATAGAAATAAGACACTTCATACATGCAAGGAATGGTTTTATTCTAATGCAATTATCAAACTTGCATCCAAAAGACCAAAACCAAGAAAACTTATTCAATTTAGGTTTGTACTGTTAGTTTACCATGTTCAAATTTGTGGTTTTGAAGGTATATGCAAAACGTGATGATTCTGTAGGCATGAAATAAGTGGTTGTACTTGTAAACAAACACTTGACCACAAAGCAACACATACCATGACATTTTCAATAGTTTTGCAAGTATGTGCCTCATTACCAATTTCTGCAACTCTTGCCAGTTTGCTGCATCATGCATACATATAGAGTGGTCATAATATTGAATACGTGCTGCATGAATTTCCCAACAAACAAAACTAGTTAATTATTTTTTTTGCCATTAATGATATATACATCAAGTCATTTTCATAAACAACTATCTATACGTTGTATGTACAAGACAAATTCATATATTTAAATGTATGATTATATAAATGAATATTAATAGTTTGGTTCCAAATCAAAACTATTTTCTGACATGAAATCCCATCATCCATTTCAAACATTATGAAGACCACCAATTGTAGGGAATAACAAAAAAAGGGAAATAATCAAGTGTTTCTCAAAAACAAAGTTTATTTCCGCCCTTTTTATTCAACTGGCCTGTTTTAAAGAGCACAAACTCCCTTCAAGCAAGAGCCAAGTGTTCAGTGCCTACGGAAAAGTATATCCATTTTTAATCACAGCTGAAAATGTGATAAAAGCCTCCCTGTTTTAGGGTCAACACTAGAAGGAAAAAAGCCAAAGACTGCAAATTAACACTATACTTATCAAATACAGATATCTTAAAGCGTATCCGGACTGCCATATCTGGAAATATCTAAACATGAAACATGTATCCCCAACAAAAAAATCAGTGACAGAAACAACTGTCATCCATCTTCCTTACCAAGAAAAGATTTTTATGAAGTTTGTCCCTAAATGCAAAGACTGACAGGCCATTATTGGTCAAGACTTGATAACCAAATGAAAGAACATAATATACCAATGCTCTAAAGCAGTGTGGTCCAACTACAGGCCCATGGGCCAGATGTGGCCTGCCATAGTGTTTTCAGTGACACACAAAAGCATTCAGGAAAAATCTTCAAATCTGAAATTTGTTGAAAAACATGTGAGGTTACATTTGTCTCACTGATTTGCTTGCGCTAGATAAAGTGCATTTGTGCAAGAACAATGAATAATACTGTGTAACATTACGCTTCATTAATTTTGCGATCACATTAGAAGGTATGGCCTGTCGCTGACCCTCTGCTAGGCCACCTGCCTGGATAACCTGTGTTTTTCAGTGCCCCAGTGTTAGTTGCCTTGAGGAGTACATCTGGTACAATGAACTCAGCACTGCCAAATAAATCTGTCCTCTACCTGCCAAACACAACCTTTTCAAATATGGCTCTCAAGCCAAGTCAGTGGCCCATCCCTGTAATAGGTAATTTTAATTAGAACATGCACAATATCTTTTAATAAAAATAAACAATACTAATGGTGTTAGAGACTGCACAGAGCTTGTGGAAATTAGTCAGAAAAGATAGATTTCTCAAACTGAAAGATTTCGCACTAAAAATGCACTCCATGTTTAGAAGCACATATGTGCATTGAAGTACATTTTCTATGATGAAGCAAGTCAAATCTATAAACAGAAATCCAATGGCAGATGAAACACTGGATGACAGTCTCAGACTTGCACCACTAACACTGGTATTGATAAAGGAACAATAGTGTCACAGAAGCCTTGACACAGGCATCCCATTGATAAGATTTGTAACAAATTGCTATTTGCTATTGTGTAATAATTTCAATGACACACACACTTATCTTCTCTTTTCTAGTTTTAAATGATGTGAATCTGTTGTTTTACACATCATTTTATTGGAGGTGGCCTTCAAGTTATCATGTTTTTGTAAAATGGCCTGAAGGTCAAAAGTAGTTGGACCATGCTGCCCTGAAGTGTGTAGAGTAGACATTTCTTGCCAATCCCATGCACTAATTCAATTTTAACCAACCAGAAATACTGGAAAACAGTGTTAGTAACAAGAACTTCTCTAACTTGAGTCACTCTGTCTCTAACACCATTAGTATTGTGCAGTCTCTAAAACCATTAGTATTGTTCATTTTTATCAAAAGATATTGTGCATGTTCTAATTAAAATTACCTACAGGAACATCAACTTAATGGGCATGATTCATTTTTTTGCTACTGATATTTGAAACACACCTTCACAGCCAGTATGATTTCAGCCTAAAACAAGCAGTTTGTGCATGTCTTAGTGACAACATAACTCCTCTGCTGATTGCACTAGAGAGGCTGTTCAAACCCTAAAAAAACTCAACAAGTCTTTGAGTCTACAATGAAGAAATAAATTATTGGTTTGAGGTTTCAGATTTTGTTGTGAGTGACATCCATAGTGGAGTAGTTTTAGGCCTTTTTGGTCCACTTCATTCAACCCTGGGCCCAAACTGCTAGATGGTAGCATTTCGCTCAAGTTTTTATTGGAAACTAGGCTAAAATCTAAGTATTTTCATACTTTGGATGACTTGCTGGGGTACCGGGTTCAAAACTTATGACCTAAAATCAAACAAATCAGTAATTATTCCACTAATTAGATAACTAAAAAGGTTTTTCTAAGGTTTAGGGCCCCGGTTCCAGTCTCTAGAATTGAAAATCAGGTCCTTAGAATCAGAGAAATCAGGTCCATACAGGTCTATACCGAGTATCTAACATTTTCCTTTAAAAAAAACTGTAATTACCTTTGTGAATTTTAGATAAACTTTTGAACCAGAACTGCTAGAAAGTTGATCAAACGCTCAAAAGACTCTGATTTTAGCCTAGTTTCCAATGAATTGCTTGAGGGAAATACTTCTGTCTAGCGGTTAGGCCCTAAGCCAAGTAACATAACCCAATAGGCCAAAAACCTACCTTACAACCAGGGGCGCATCTAGGGGGTCTGTTTGGCTGTCATCACAGACCCCTTTGCCCTGCAGGTAATCAGCATTAAAGCCGATAAAATATCACACGCTGTCACTGCAGGTCTCTAATGCGTGTGTTTTGGAACAGGCAACAGCCTACATTTCCCTTGTTACGTTGCATAGTACTATTACGAAACAACAACGTTACTGTCTTGAGAAAATACCACCTGCGCAGTGACATGAAACAATCCACGTTTTTGAACACTCGAAATTGATATTGCGTCAAACGCACGTGTTTCTGAATTTCCTCCTCTGGCAGTGCC
>JGI24021J15306_10003462_pt1 | contig 17799 bp, 12 predicted proteins | sample Ectturendosymbi1_FD_15306 | JGI IMG/M metagenome (IMG submission 15306)
CCTGTGAAATCGCTTTATCCACTGCATCCGTCAATAACTAATTCAATCTTGATTTGTTAGGTATACAAATTCAAAAACGAATTCTTCATAGGTTTCTTAGGTATAGTGTGCCAAATATTTCATTTATGAAAATGAAAATAAGAAAAAATGTTTGGAAAGTATGAACACCTGCTTTTAATTTAAAGTTATGCAAACGCCTTGTAGGTATGAAATGTTATTCATTCTCATGCCATCATTAACTTACTAAATCAAGCTCAGAACAGTTTGCATTGACATGAAATTCACATTAATAGAAAAAAACATTCGCATCAGCATACACAAATAGCAGCGCGTGCATTAACACATGCAAATTGAAAACAACATGCTGAGAAGGATAAAAATTGCTTGTTTTGAGACGTTCACGTGATTGTGTCCAAAGTGTTTCATTTTATTCCAAATCGCCCTGCTCGCGGTATTCTCCTTTCTTTTGCATATTTTGTCATTCGTTTGTGTTCATAGACTCTGCTGCTTTTCAATCAGTGCTGTACTTTCTGAGTTTGTACCCTTCAGCAGTTTTTAATGTCACCCTCTACCATTCTGTAGCATTGTCCCGAAAAGGATAGTCGTGCAAACTATCAAGTTGTTTGTTCTTTTCATCAATTTTGTTTTATTCAGCACCAGCCGGATATAAAAAATCAATGTTCAATTCTATTGGGGGTGCTGAGGTAGAAAGCACAGATGACGAGACCTAAGGTGATAAAACGCCTTTAGCCTTTGTTAGAAAGGCATCGTTGACAAAAGGTGTTAAGCTCAAATTCTGTAAACAAAATATATTGCATCAGACACTGGCAAAGCAGACGATCTAACACAGCACTAATATCGAGGTTAAACTTTTTCAACACTTTGCTTCGGTCACTGAAAGTCAGCATTTCGTGTCGTTCTTGCCATTGTGGCTGCAATACAGAAATGGCTATAGCGCTGAAGTTGCTACGCTGCACACAGCGAATTTATCCCTAGTCCCGTTTGGTGTCGTAGTGCACACATTCTTGATTTGACCATGAACGACGCATTGCGAATTCTGACTGGATGCGTCCACGCTACACCATCGAATGTCTTCCAGTCCTGATAGGAACTAATCTATTGAAGAGTTTGCACGACGCGCTTTGGGGCTTGTACACCAGCTCCAACGCGCACTCACCAGCCCACGTGACAAGTAACAGCGGCTACAATTGGGGCACAACCCATTTGCGTCTGTTGCGAAAGAAATGCTCAATTCCATCGGCAGCAGCGTTGCACACTGGGCAGACCAAATGAGAACACCGAGTTGTGGGAAGCAACACCAGACTCCGTGATTTTATACCGAACGTCAGTACCAACCCTGCAAGCATGTTCCTCCCCAGACTAGTGTGGGTCACTGGGTTAGATTCAACCGCTTCCGTACTGGTGTCGGAAGGTTGGACGTTAACATGTAGGAATGGGATCAGGCCTCATCAGCGGCATGCGAGTATGGCGCTGAGGAACAAACCACTGATCATATTGTCCTAGAGTGTCCATTGTTCTTCTAACGGGGCGAATGTTTTGGCGATTTCAAATGATACAACCATAAACTGGTTGTTCAATGCATCCCCGGGGTCTTAATTGGCTGAGTAATACGTGAAAAAAGATAGCGACACGAAGGGAATCTGAACGATTTATAATTTATGGAAAAAGAGTATCGTTTCAAATTTGAAATCAGTCTGTCAGTCTGTGCTTATTGAAATCAGTCTGTGCTGTAACACTAGCCTTAATTTTACATTTATTTAAAATAAATAAAATCAAGGCAGGCATTAAAAAGCACACAATGATTTTGCCTCGTATTAAATGACATGTTACTTGTGTTTCAGCTTTTTTTTGTGTTCTTTTGTTTTGCCGCTTTTTGTTGCTTTCATCGCTTTTGGCATTTTTAGCCACTTTCAGGAGCTTCTTGATTGAACAAGAATTAGCTGATTGTTCTAAGCTTCGGTGGCTTCATTGCTTGCTTCGCATGTTCTCTACGCAACTATAACTCTTGTTTATAATAGTAGCAGTTTGTGTGCATCTGAACATTTTTAAACTTATTTCATTGAAACTGAAGATGCCGTGAAGGGTCGGGTACTTTTTGGCGCCGGCCGTTGGGCGCCGAGATGTTTTGGCGCCAGTGTAGCGACATACAAGTGTGTATAATGAAAATGGATGAAAACATTGATAAAACTTTAATTTGCTGTATATCGTAATAAAAAGCTAGACCTCGCAAATATTCAAGTAGTGCCCTTGAGTCATAATGTTTTGCGATGTTTAGAATTAATATTCGGATTTTAATTCGCATATTCAAAACAGTAGCAATGGGTCACTTTTGCTGTGTTTATCAAAGACGTGTAGACGTAGGGAAACTTTGGTTTACACCTCTGGCTAAGAAGATTCTCAGCCATTGATGTTATTGGCTATACGAAAATGAAAGGAACATTTTTTAATGTTAAGAAAAGCACTTCGTTAAGTCCAAAAATACGCTCAATCTCACCTCAAGACAAACGCACAACGTTTGTTGTCTCCTTTGAAAAAACTGTTGATTTCTAGAAAAACATCCGAGCAAGATGAAAAACACACAGTTCTAGAGACAACGGCGTGTGCATAATAGTAATCAAGCAGACAAGCGCTAGCGCCTAAACAGCCTGGCGCAATAAAAACTCAGTGCCAAATGGTCGGCGCTGAATAGTCGTCGCCAATACGGCGGTGCCAAACAGTCCCATTCCGGCCGGGAAAATCCCAGAATGGATTTTCCCTTCTGAATATCAATTGTACGTGTGCTTATTCTAGTCCTACTCACTCGAAAGATTCAGGTTCATAAATTTATCAAGTTTCACTGAAGTTTAACTTTCTGTCTTTGGAAAATTCAAATCTACATTGGTGCTATGGAATGTTGCTTGTATCCCAAACCGAGCAAACCATTTTGCAAGAAATCGTTATCGACTTCAGCAAACGTTTCGGCATAATACTTTGCAGTTATTAAAGTGGCGCTCTATCACTCTTACACAGATTCATAACAACAGAGCTTAACTCTGCGTTACGTCCCCGAAAGCGTTTCACAGAAATACTTATATGAATCATTTTGTTTTTGGTTAAAACTGCTTCTTAACGCGAAATATTTTAGTACAACCATCTCATCTTTCAAAGTTATGAACAAAAAAATGTCTGGACAAGCTTTGTATCTATACATCGCGTATGAAACTGTCGGTATAGCTTGCCCATCATAAATTTTCGATAAAGGATAGAAAAATGATTTCAAATTGCTCTAAATTTACCTGAAATAGCTTTCAACGCTTCCAAAAACACGTTTTNAAATGCCAAGAAGTTGTCGGGGATCATCACCTTCAGCCTTTCATTTTTGCCTTCTTTAGTAAAAAGACCCAAGTCAATCATNCATCGTCAAACGTGCTGTTTATATTTGCTCAGCTTTCCAACAAACTCAGTTCGGAATCGTTTTATTGGTTGAGTGACGACAATGAGGACAGCATTGAGGAAAGCCTACTCAGACCGCTGGAATTAAGGTAAAAACAAAAAGTGCAATACGTTGCTGAGAAACGCGACACACGTCATTATTTACGGGTGGGAAGATTGTCAAAAATGTTTGTCATCGGCGTTGCTTACAGGCTGAGTCAACAAGTCTATATAATATTTTTTCTCTAACCCTATCAAACTTGCAACACCAGTGAAATAGCTTAAGTTATTTTTAGAATGCTTCTTTTNAATGATGGTTTCCAATCAAATTTGTTCTCAGTTTGATTTAGTGAAAACATGTCAACGAAAAAATATTTTAATCGAATTTTTCACAAAAGTTCAACTTTTTCATCACCACGAGCCAACAATGGTAACACGACGGGTGTCGCACGAAAATAGCAGAACGTATTATCAAACCTNACGGATAAACATCAGATCACAATCGTCCACTGCACCTGCCCAACACAATATAGAACGCTTGAAACAGGAAAGAAACGTTTTTAAATGACTCTGTTGCTAGTAAAACTCCTCTTTGCTCTTTTCAAAGAGCGCATATGCTGATGAAACGAAACAAAAAACATTTTGCAAAGCTGAGTCTGTAATCAAATCATATATGAAGATGGCAGCCAATTTGCTGCATGGCGGAAAGCATGCTGTGGACAAAGTAAGGCAAATGTCGTGGTCTAACAATGGACGGATCCAGCCACTAAGTTTATGGGCGATTTTAATAATATTTTGTAGTCAAGTCTCAGGCTTCGCTAAGTGTAAGAGAAAAGGTAATACTTTACAACACTGCTATGACGAAACAACGGACGACAAAGCGGCCTGTAGCATCCAGGAGGTCCTGGTTTCTACTAAGATGAAGTTCGATATAAGCCTGGTACTCAAAAAGTCCTGCCTCCGAAAACTTGCGACCAGTCCAACGAAACTATTGTAGTCCCTTGCGGCGATACGTTTACATATAAATGTCGATAAACCACAGCCAGTCGATGTACAACTAGCCACAGATTTAAGGAAAACAAGCTTTTAGAAAAATGTCTGTACCAGGACCAAACAGTTACGAGAAAATTCCTTGCAAAAACAAAATCGATCAGAAACAAAGGCACTCATCAAGGCAAAATGAAATTCGGCTGCACGACAATGCGGCATCACAACTCAAGAGCAAAGTCAACGCGGCGATCTGCTACCAGCAGTTTTACTCGTCTCGCAGGCGCTGCACTAATCAACGCGTGAGGAATGCGCGAAACTCGACCAGAGGAATTGCTTGGACGTAACTTGGCTTTACATCGCGAGTGCTGTTTTTCGAATCAAAAAAATCATGGTGAATAAAGTTACTTTCGTAGGTTTTACCGGTGGGTCTCCCCCACTGGATCCGCCCGAACACTCGGTCTATTATTATTGTCACATCAGCCATGCCTTCACAATAGGGTGAATGCTAATGCGGCAGTTGATATCAGGGGTGAACGAAACCAGAAAAGGTTAAGAAGCACTGCTCTAGATGATCGAAATATACTCCTGAAAAGTCGCCTATTTTTTGCAATGCGTAATACCTTAACACAACTCGTTTCAAAGCTTGTTTTAACTTCATTATCCTGATCAGTGGGTGGAAAAGGACAGATATTTAAAATGTTTTGTGTGTTCGTTTACTTTCGAGTCAATGGTTTAACCGAATGTCTTGAGTTAAATAAACTGTTGTCAGCACGAAATGGGGCATTTTCTACTCAGCTAACAATGACAGCTTCAGTTGCAGAAAACATTTACCTCCTCGCCTTACCAAAATTCAAACTACGCTTATTTTGACGTCCGTGACAAAAAATTTTCATGCAATTTTTTTGTACCGACGCGATACTATGAGTGGTCTGTTTGCGCTATCTCTGCACCAAAGCAAGACAGCCCACCTGTTTCTCCCGAAATCCCTATTTCATCACTGTTACTTACAGTTTCGCAGAACAAACAGAACTCGCACAAAAGACAAGCACTCGCATTTAGGCAAAAGAGTGGGACTTTCAGCCAAAATGTGATAAAAAATCAACATTTGTTTGAAAAGCATTATATTTTGAACAGAAAAAGACCAGGCATATCCGACATACGAATTCGTTTAAAAAGCGTTGAAGGAGTCACCTTCATTAAAGATGACGTTTCATCGCAGTTTTTGATGGTGAGAGACAATGCACTTGTGAGATCATCGTTTTGTAACACAGTGTGATTGCAATTTTCAACCAATGGAAAACACCTGTTGTTTTTCGAAGAACCAAATGCGTAACTAGCAAACTTTTACGGAAAATACAAAGTTTACGAAAATAATGAAATACCTTTCACCACTGCATTTTCGTTAACCTGATTATGATTTTATTTCTCACATCAAAGTACAAAGATTTCATGAATGTAAATGTAGAAATTGTCGTTGTTTCAAACAACACACTGAAGCACTGAGTACTGGTTTATCTTCTTTCAAGTGGAAGTTCAAAAGTTACAAAATTTTCTCATTTTGTTTCAAGAAACACTTGAATGGTGATTCAGTAAATGAACTGCAGTACTTCATCCACACAATGCCCTCCCAGTCATCTAAGAACTTTTCGATTGGTCTTGAACTTCCAAGATCTCACGAGGTAGGTGGAAGAACATCAGGTTAGGTGATAAAGCAAGTTGAAGCTTTTTGATATGAAACTGAATTATATTCATGAAACCATGAAATATTGGGGCAGCACTTTTGGTCTTCCCTGCTTGTGCACTGTCAGGAGTGCACAAATACGAATTGAGTTGCATTCACAAAAAAATAAGAGCTGTACCCAGGTTTTTTCAACGTTGGACTTTGCTGACCGCAACGACATTTTGACAGAACGCAGTTATTTTATCTGAACACCGAGATTGTTGTAGAGCAAGGTTTCAGTGTATTTTGATTTTGGTTGTAAAGTGAGGCTCTTTTTTAATTTGATAAGCCCTTTGAAACATTTGAGAGACCATTTCGTTTTTTCAAAACACACACTGGATGTACTCATGACAAAACAACCAAAAGGAGTGTGTTCAAAGTAATCCATTTTACTTGGAGCTTAGTGCCTGTATGGACCAGGCCGAGAAAGGTCAATGAACAGAAGCGCTGTACCGCAGTTTTTGTTGCCTTAAAAGTTTTCTAGCAAAATTTTTCTTCAAACCATCGGCCTGCCGCTTCTATTTGTCTCCTGAAAACTTTTTTGAATTTTCAATCAGACGTTTCTGCATGAGAATGGTTTATTCTCTTCTTGCTCTTACCTGTAGCCTAAGTAAGAAAATCCTGCTGAGTAATATATCATACAAAATATTTTTTTCTTCGGCGAGCGAAAAAAGCCAACCGAGTGGTAGAAGACTGACGTTGTGTACTGCAAAATATAACAATTCTCGGTCGCATTTCAAGAATGCTAGTCCGCAAAGTGCTTTTTGCTGTACAAGACGTAACTTTATACAAAAGAAACGCAACTGAAAAGTCAAATTGTGCACGATATCAAATTTTTTAGATAAACACAAAAGCCAACGACTAGGTGTAAATATCTAAAGCTTCACTCATGAATCAACAATCAAAAATGTGTGTGTGGTTACACGTAGCCTTTTAAGAGCTCAAAGTAGATTTTTGAATTGTCAAAAGTCACCATTGGAAATTTAAAAACCCATCGATAATCCCTAAATATTACTAAAGTGCAGTAATTGTTAATTGGAGCCTACATGAAAGGATTTTAGTATAGCCATCCACATTTGGATCCATCATCATTTCTCCAATTATTCTCCGATTGTTGGCCTGTGGGCCCTTGCAGCAACCAGTAGGCCCCTTTCANCTGTGTTGCCCCCTGAATTAAACCTCTATTTACGCCACTGGGTGGCACTGTGTTTGATGTGACAAAGTTTTGGGGCGCCTCGACTGTATAACTTTAGGGTTTTCGGCGTCCTGCTTGCGAGTGTAGTCTAGCAATTTTCTTCCGCGTCGCTATGCTGCATAGTAACAATACAAACTACTCTCCTTTAGCGACATTGTTTTCGCCAAAGCTTGAGTTATCCGCTAAATCAGTGTTTTTCAACCTTTTTGCTGCAGCGGAACCTTCCGCAAATGTTTTCTTTGTTCATGGAACCCTATGCAATGATCCAAGTGCCGATGTTGCTGCAATCGCATAGAACTGTGGTTGCGAATTTCNTNCCNGGCAAATTCGGTCTGTTTCGGTGGAANCCCTGACAGCCACTCGCGGAACCCCGGTTGAAAATCACTGCGCTANATTNTCTTCCCTAGGTAGCACTGAGTTTTACCTGGCAGGTGTTGATTTTCAGCCAATGTTGCGATTGTGCGAGGAATGTTCGTCAAAGAGATCTTAAAATTTTAGCTGACGTTAAGGAAATCTAGAATCGTGAGACGCTACGTAGATATGAGACTGCAGCAAACGTCTGAAAAGACATTTTCCCATATTGTTCAAATTATTTCTGATCGTTTGAATAGATGAAGATGTGATACATACATACGATAGGCTGGCAATTGCCAACAACCCCTCGAAAAAATTTCAACACCAAACACAACCAAGAATAGGAAACCCACGCGAAACTATCGATATTTGGTGCCGAAAAAAACAGGAAAACCATTTTCGCAGCACGTTTCAAGTGCAAGTTTGTCACTCTTTAAAAAACTGAACTTGTACTAAAAATATTTCTTTTGATTTTTTCGATTGAATTATCTTTTTCGCAGCTTGACCGCTCAGTCATATTGGAAGTTATGACGTCATATCTGGATCAACTAGCAAAAGAACACAGTTTCACCGACTCCATAGAACTGCATTTGACTCCGATGAGTGATGTCTCACCCATGCGTGGTAAAGGTTCTTGCATGTTTGTTGCGAGTGCGATTGTTAAAAACTTTTCTTACTGGAGAAAAGGGCCAAAAGTTTAAAGCTTGGTTGTCTCAAGATTTATGTTGCGTCAATGAGGCTCGCTGACAAGTGTTTCTCATGACATTGTGGAGGAAATCCGTAAACGATCTTGCTTTACCTTGCAGTAATTCGAGAGCTGTTATAGGCAACCGTAAAAGAGATGTTTTGACTTCTTTGGCTGAACGTTTGATCTGATAATTGAATGGATTGAAAGCACGTAACGTGAAGCCATTCAAAAATAGGCGTAACATCTCGATTTCTAAGCAAAAGCTTTTTTTCAAAGAAAAGTGAGAATCTTTTTTGTTTCCAGCTGGTTTACACCAATCTCTGATTTGGAATATTACCTTGTTAAAGACGAGGACTATGCATCACATACTTTTCCAACGCCCTTGAGAAGAAAAAATGTGCTGACACGGAAGCTGTTTTGACCCTTGAAAACTGATTAAGCGTTTCATTAGCTGTTCAATATCAAGACTAGAAAATGATATGCTTTATTATTTACTTTACATTCTAACTAGGGCAACCAAAAGTCAATAAAGTCAAAAATTTTCTGCGTTTTAAAACGTTTATGAAACGTCCACAAACCAAGTTTCACGCTGATACCATGAGCCATTCCAAAGTTATTAGGTAAAAGAAAGTCAAAATTTATCATTAGGTCAAAATTTATCGTAAGGTCAAAACTTTCGTGCAGAGGTTTTTCTTGTTATCGATATATTATTAAAGCTACAACAACAGATTGTGATATGTTTTGCACGTTTGTTGCAATTCTGACATATTAAATGTAATAATGTTGTTTTACCCACTACTGGATGATTGCATATTAAAAGTAGGCTGGGCGTGGTAAGGCAAGAAATGTGGTCTTACAATACTTGGTTTGGTAAATGCACATAGTGATTTAACTTTATGATACTCTCAGGTTTGTCTTTACTGTAGTTACTGAGGTAGCCTACTTATCCACATATCATGCCTAAAGTTAAACAACCAAATTCCTTAAAAGTTCGAAGTATACCTCATGAATATGCTTCTGCGTTTACCTCAACAGTCACCTAAGGGTGAATTATTTGGCAAATTCTGTGACTGCTTAGTGAGAAGCTACAAAAAGCTTATGGTGGAATCATATCGCCCCAGTGCAAAACATCAAGTAGGTTCGTTTCATGAAGCTGAAAGTAACCAGGTTTTTTTAAAAGATGGTATGTTTATGTACCAGATTTTGCAGACAAGCTACGTTTTGTTTCATTTCAACAGAATAAAGATTTTTAACCTATCGCTTTGATTTCTAACACTGTATATGAATATGCTTTGTATTCCGCATTTCAATTGCAAAAGCAGGAAATTGGTAGGTCAAAATAAAGTCAAAATTAATAAATTGTGAAGTCAAAATTTTAAGTTTTTAGGTCAAAAAATTGGTTGCCCTAATTATAACCATTCACCAATGTTATTAGTTAATTTCAAAATGTCTCAGGCTGATCTCCAAGAATGCACATAACACAGTTGCTTTGCGAATTTCACAACTGCACATCAAATTTTACCCGTATTAGTAGATGTTGTTATGACAACTTGATAGGTGATAGCAATTCTCACTGACAAAGCAACTTTAATAATTCCATACCCTTAATGCGTTATACAAGGACAAGAATTAGTTACTCGTTTTGGCATGGATTCTACCTATTTTTGGCAGTTTCCTTTGATGTACTGTCCTGGTACCATATTTGACTAATGGCCTTTATTAGCTTGATCATGGTAGTGCAATCTAATTTTTGTAACTGAGGTTGTGTTATGGATCACAAATTTTCAATGGGGTTAAGATCTGGCGAGTTTCCAAGCCAATCTAATACATTTAATTTTGTGCTTCCTGAAAATTGTCTTAACTTGTTTAGACGAAATACACGCGGTAAGATCCGGTTGGAATATTCCTTCACCATTAGGAAATGTTCTCCTCATGTCTGGAATGACTATTCTTTCATTTACGACACATCAATGTATTTGTTTGAATTCATCATACTCTGAATTCGCATAAGTGAAACTACCCCATAAAAGCTGAAACTGCCCCAGAACCAGTGCAGTGTTTAAGAGGAGGCGAGCGAGGCACTTGCCACGGTACCCCCACTTTGGGGGCCCCTTTCAGGTGTTATGCGCATAACTTTTTCTTATTTTTCGTGAAAAACGCATTATTCACTCATATAATGTGCTACAAAGCAGGTCATAAGCAAGTACTCTACTTTCAAAGGGGTTCCCCTTCAGAAATTGCAATGTGTAGGTATTTTGCTTTCAAAGGGGCCCCCAAACGCCACTGAAATGTGTAAGTACTCTGCTTTCAAACTTCGTTGAAGGGCCCCTAAAAGAAACTGTAATGTGTAAGTACTTTGCCTCCAAAGGGGCTCCTAACAGCAACTGTAATGTGTAAGTATCTTGATTTCAATGGGGCCACTACAGTAACTGTAATATAAAAGTATTTGCTTTCAAAGAGGCCCCCAACAGCAATTGTAATGTCTAAGTACCATGCTTGCAAAGGGGCCCCCAACAGCAATTGCAATGTGTAAGTGCCTTGCTTTCAAAGGGGCCCCCAACAGCAACTGTAATGTGTAAGTACTATGCTTTCAAAGGGACCCCCAACAGCAAATGTAATGTAAAATTCCTTGCTTCCAAAGAGGCTGCCAACAGCAATTGTAATGTGAAAGTAGCTGCATTCAAATGGTCCCCAACAGCAATTGTAGTGTGTATGTACTATGCTTTCAAAGGGGCTCCCAACAACAAGTGTAATGTATAAGTATCTTGNTTTCAAAGGGGCCACCAACAGCAACTGTAATATGCAAGTACTATTCTTTAACAATTTTTTTGTGTAAGTGCTATACCTACAAAGGATCCCACTACCATCTCCAATGTGCAAATAAAGAAAAGCTTCAAACCAACATCTACACCTAAAAAATTGTGGTTTAAAATTTCTTCCAAAAAGATCTGAAAAGACCCTATATAAGAGCAAACATTTATACCAAATGATAACTTTTTATACCAAATGATAATTTTTACACCAAATGATGATTGTTAGAGATTGGAGTGTTTGGTGTATTGATAATTTTATGAAAATGCCACATCTGAATAGAAAGTATCCAAGTGGAGCAGCAGAAAGAAGGATGAAAGTTAAAGCAAATTTAGTGTTTTAAATCTTCTTGGTTGTTGTTTATGATTTCATGCATTCCCATAAAGACATGAAAGTGAACAATGGTGAATGCAGAGAAATGGTGCGCAAAAACAAAGTGGGAAAAATTCCATCTTGCTATTGCCTAACTCTTATGTGTTGCCAGACTTGCCTTCCCAACTTTCAGTGTTTTCAAAGTTGTTTATAATGAGCATCCTTCTGCTACGTCAGTGACTTCGCTTCCTCGGTGTAATATCTGACATAAAAAATCCAACATGCATGACCCTCAAACCACACACAACAGAAAGAACTAGATACATTATATGACACTATTGAGCTGATTAAAGTCTTATGTGACGTCATGAACCACATTTTTCGTCTGTTCCGACACGTCCCACAGTACTTGGTGCATTATGCTAACAATGAAACAGCAGCAATTAAGATATTCTCAAACGCACACCAAAAAAGTGGCGATACATTGCATAAAGAATGGAGCAAAAACTTTGAAAATTAATTTGCGCAAAACTGTAGGCCACAAATAACACTGTAACAATAAAACTTTAAGCACAAATTAAAAATTAATTGCCCATTTCCATTTCGAACTTTGAGATTCATGAACCCTTGCTTAGACTCTTACGGGCCCTAGTGCAGGTACTGGCTGCACCCCTCATTCTTTGGGTCTATATTCTTAATACTCTGGTTTGCAAATGCTGATGATTGAAACTATTTAATGCGTAAGAAATATCGAACCTGCACTAGTAAAACTGCTTTCACATTGCTAGCATCAGTTCGTAACGGTTACGTAAAGTTTCTCCGACAGCATCTGCCACATACTCTATGGTGAAAACAGACGCGCACCCGTGATCGTAACAAAATTTTAAATCGTTTTTTCACGTTGCAAGACCTTTGCGTTTAGTGTACTTAAATATTTTACTCGACAACACTTGCAAGACTTTCCAGTAGGCAAAATTAAATGTTTAATTTTGTAATGTCATTGTAACTGCTGATTTCACTTAGCCCAGATAATTTCGGTGTGCATTTTTGGCACATACAAACAACATTTTCAAAATGAAACGACATGATTTTGATCTACGAATTCGTTACGAGTAAAAAATTGAGGAAAAAGTACACATTGATCAAATAGTTTTGTTGTGACTGAAAAATACATTAATTGGGTTTATTTATTTTAAGTAACCGATTCTGAGGCCATGGTGATACTTCAAAACACGTCAGCTTATTACATATCTGGACAAACTGTGGACAAGTCGTGGAGGAGCGCCCAAAGAACTTTTACAAAGCACTACCAAGAAGAATGTCGAAGAATTGCTTTCCGAAATCTTGACAAAGCTTGTGATGACGTCAAGTATGGTGCATGTTGTAATTTTTAATTTGTGCAGTCATTAAATGGGGTATGAAGCAGAAGAAATCAACACATCGTCCACTTTGCCTTGTCGAGAAAAATGATTGTGCAACGCATAGCCTCTCCTTTTCAGGTGTAATCATTTGTTGCTTGTCTGCTCATGTCATTGGCACAATGCAGGGGTTCTCCCACACCAATGTGCCCACACCAACGCCTTTTTTCATCCTCTGTCTTCTCAAAAGTTGCTGCGAAGGTGGCACGATCGGTTGTACAACGACATAAATTGGGCAGTAACTGACATGATATGCGCAAAATCCAGGGGGGAGATTGGGGTGATCTCCCGCGACAGAATGCGCAGCTGTGAAATTCTCAATACCCTGATTGTCGAGCCACTTATCCAAATATCAAGATTCCCGCTATGATAGTTTGACCAAGTGACCTGAAAGTACCAATGATAAAGGTTGATGAGGCTATTCTTATTAGCAACAACTACGGGACAGAGACCCAAATGTCTGTCAAGGGCAAGGCAGAGTGATTTCATCGCCGACCTGACTTAATCGCGCCGTGGTGTGGAGCTTGCACAACAATCAAAGGTTGCTAAAGCGAAAAATGTGACGTATTTCGGTAGCTCGCAGGACTAGTGCCTCTGCATTCTTCCGAGCGGAAGTACGACTTTGAATACAACTTGAAATATGTAAAAAAGCAGCAACTATTATGCGCTATTGATTTGTTGTAGACTGAACTTGCAGCTAATGGAAGTCTTGTAGCTTCAGTTGGAATATCATTTTATCGCTTTTTCACTTTATGACATGAATGTGGACGATCTACAAACTTTCATTGATGCTACGCTGTTTTGTACAAACAATTGAATTTTGCTATGGGTATGGCAATGATGGTTTTAATTGTCAAGTATTTCTGTAAAATGTCAAATTTTTGTGTTTCAACTTCTGAAATGCTCTGACCTCTTTCAAAATCATTTTTTCCCAGAAAAAAACACGACATCTTATGGATCAAATTCAGAATGATGCTTGACATGACGTTAATTGACAAAACTGTTATTAATCTTTAGGGCACACGTTCCGGGTTCAAAAGTTGATGAAAAAGTACAAAACGCAGCAGATGAGATACGTAAAACTGTTGACGTGGTTTTCGTTGTTCTGGGAGAAAACAACCCATACATCAACTTTCTTCGCAGTCAAGCCAAAGCTATGCAAGATTTGATCACATCTTTAGGAGAAGCTGCAAAGTAAGTTTGCAACCAAACACACTTTTGTAATCTATGTGCATGCTAAGNAGTTGTTCAGTGAACTACCAATACCGAGTCAGTGTGCAGTTTTCTTATTCAGCGATGCAACGTTTNAACATTCAAAACATCATCAGTCAAGGGCGTAACGAGGTTAGATGGCGCCCCGGGGCAAAAAGCAAGCTCAGCGCCCCCATGTTCGAACCTACGATTATTTGGAAGCAAATGTACTGTATTAAAGAAAGCACTTGTGACATTGCCGGGACTTTTCAGCGCCCGCCGCAGCCATTCGGCGCCCCCATTTAGTGATTTTGCGCCCAGAGAATTGCGCCCCCTTCGTTACGCCCCTGTCATCAGTCTCTCTCTACTGTCCAAAGAAGAAAGTCAGACTCCAACAGCAAATTAGCCAAGTTCCATATTATTGTATTAGGTTTCCGTACGTTGAAATTGCATCGTGTTTGAATTCACGATCTTTCTGGTAGGTTTTAAAAACATGGATAAAAATGTAGCCCATATGTGTCTATTATTTGTGTCTATGCTTTGAGTATCAGGGATAAAATAACGAAATATTTTATGATTTACATCGATCAGCAACGTAAAGTGAACTTTGGATATTTCATAGACAAATCAATTCTGCTGATTACCTTTCATAATTTAAATGAGCTCAAAGCAAGCCACTTGAGGTTTTGAGCCGTTGATCAACCTTTTTCCTCATGTGAATTTCGCCACAACCCCTTTCCCGCTGATTTCGCGGCATAAATTATATTTACGTGCTTGTCAACAAGGATAACTGTCATTCTCCGCCCAAGTATTTTATCAGCTTGCAAAGGGTTAAAAACGCTTGGGATACTCTTTCAACAAAGTGGTTGGCTACAGGTAAGACAACACTAAGGCGTAGCAAACCAGGTTTCAAATTTACCTTTGCTGCAATGCATCTTGCTCAAAGCCTATCCGCGACCAGTAGTCACGTAACACAGCTGCAGTTTCAAGCTTAATTGCTGAATTGTGGCAACGCCAAGCATAAGACAGGCGAAGGTGCAAACTGTAAAATTGCCTTGTTTTTATCGACAGTTTACCGTTTACCTGCAACAAAACAGAACACCAAGTAGTAGGCAATTTGTAATAGTGCAGGTGATTCCAGCTCACACAAACATCTACATGGGCAGATTTCGGGGGGTTGCCTTCACCTGGGCGAGCCTTTTATCAACACACTTCCCCGCTAAACTGCCGTCTTTAAAAGTTCGGCGCAGTGTTCTGAAGCCATCGGATTGAGTTCACGGTTTTGTTCTAATTCTACTCAATCATTTCATCTGGTTGCAGCAAACACGATTTATCTGCAGTTTTCACCTAAACAAGCGAAACGCTACTTTGTGATCAGAGAGTATGACCTAAACCTGAGCAGCAAACGTCGCAGTAGTCACTCATGTGATATGCAACAACAGAGATGAAAGTCACCGATCATCTCAAGGAGAACCATGCTCTCTAGCAGACGTTCTGCCACAACATACAATCAAAATGTGAAATCTCGCTCGCTAAAATTCACGAACTTGCAAACACAAGAGGAGCGTAAATTCTACAACTGTTTTTAGAAATATGCACAAATGCAGGTGCTTCTGCTTATGGTTTTCGCTAAAGTTTTTCGGTGTTTGTTTTCCTTCGCACAGATAACATTTTTCTGCAGAGTTAGTTCAAAAACAACCAAAAGGTTTGATTTTTGGTTTGTGCGTTTGTAAATTTAATCCTACGATTGGTTGCAAATTTCTTATTGATTCCTACTGCAAACCCAAAGACTTTAAACAAACCCACAGACATTAAACTCAGATCGCTTCGACATTTCTTTATATTCACACAAATCAAACCTGTCATGGCCCCTCACAATCCAATACAATTCATGGAGGATGCTGATAATATTTGGAAGAGAAGCCAATCTTTGCAATTTAACACGTTTGTTTTCATGACAATAGAAAGTTATGACTACCACTACTGTGATTGCGCGAAGTAATGGTTTATTTATCAGGGGTGTCCAACCTGGCCACCACGTGTAACCTTCCGAGTTCTTCCGGGTGGCTCGTGAGATCATTTTCTCTAGAAGCAAAAATGAACCCATATCAAGAAATTGCTTTAGGTTTGCTGTGAACTTTCGAGGAATCTGTTTGCCGTGCTTTGTGAAGAAGCGGCTTGCCTGCGCACTTACACACTAGGCTAAAGGAAGCTCCCAGTAGGTTTCGTGCTACTAGGGATGTTAAGCTTAGCGCATCGCATGTAGCAGCCACCGCGCTGCTACATTTGCTTTCATAGCTTTGTGATAATATATTACTATCCCAGGTTATTAACACTAATGAAAACGTCAAAAACTGCATGTTTTATTTTGACGCGCTTCGGATTATTCATAACGCATCTTCACTCAAAAAAATGAAGATGGGTTTTTTGACTGAAAATGAATCCTCATAATTTTTCAAAACTGAAGACGGATTTTTTTGACTGAAGATGACATAAGAATAATCCTAATCGTCTCAAAATAAAACAGGTATAATTTTGAGGGCTTTTTCAGTGTTAATGTGGTTGTTAAGTCTATCAAAATATCATGCTACAAAAGCTATCCGAGATGTCTTAGGCTTTTGGAAAAAATAGCAATAACCGAATAAAACGGAGAAGGAACTTGAACCTGCAAAATGGTCTGTGCATGGACGTCGGAATGGGGAACAGGGGGTGGCCAAGCTTCCCTCTATAATTTGAAAATCTTAGCAAAAAAAGATTGTTTTCTTAGTCTCGAGTGGGAAAAAACAAATTTCACCACTTTTGCCCTCTCTAGAAATATTTTGGAAAAATCTCCTAGTGCCTCCCCTGAAAAAACTCCTTCCGACATCCATGGTTCTTATATTGTAATTAAAAATTGCTCAGCGCCACTATTTATGAAAGTCACTTATCTGGCTGCTTCCAATTTCAATACTTCATTTCATTCATTAACCCGCCTTTGGAATGTTGTGCAAGCAAATGCATAGTTGTGAATATTAACTGTATACTAATAAATTGCATGTGCTATGCATAAGTGCAGTTTCTGACGGTATTCCTAGTCAAAGTGTTAAGTTGGAAAAGTCAAAACACTGTCAATTAAGCTGATTGACACTTGCAAAGAAATAAAATACTTTAACTAAAATGTTATTTTTCGATTCTATTTAGACAAGGCCAGTGGGGTCGCTTGGCTTCCATGAAGTCTTCTTTAGCATCAGAGATGCCAACAGCTTCAGGAGTGTTTTCTGCAGAGTTGCAACAGCTGTATATGCCATACGAACCTTCTTTTCAGGTAACGATTGCAAGGTAAAGTGCAAACTTAAAAAAAACGATTTTCAGGTTCTATGAATGTTGTAATAGTTTTCACTGATTTATTTGTCAAAAATCATGTTTTTTCATTTACTTTATTTGATGTAAACAAAAAAATTTTAGCTCATTCGTGTTATGCGTGTGGTTTGCACAAACTTATTTTTCATAAACTGCAGAACAGGGGCCATGGCGGGCGTTAGCAGAAATTTTTCCAGTGGGGGCAACCTGAACATTTTTCTTGTCCTTTTCATGTTGCTGACGATGCAATGCAAATGCACGTTCATAAAACGCTTTGCCCTTTCTAATCTGTTACCAGGGGCGTAACGAGGGAGGAGCAAGGGGGCACAATAACCCGGGCTACGAATAA
>JGI24021J15306_10003464_pt1 | contig 17795 bp, 16 predicted proteins | sample Ectturendosymbi1_FD_15306 | JGI IMG/M metagenome (IMG submission 15306)
AAAATATTATTTTAACGTCTTTATTTCCACAGCAAGACCACGAGCCACTGAATTAACTCTCAAGCATAGAATCGATCCGGCTTCAAATTAGATTTGTCGTCAAAAGACTGAAGTGGAGCGCGAGAGGCATAGGGGTGGGGGGTGGTGTACAGTGTTGTCTTCAGTTATATTTAATATTTTATTAAATATTTTTCAAAAACAAGACTAGGACGTCAACAAACACCCTGCAAATGAAATCAGACGCTCACTTCAATTTCCGGCGAGTCATCTTCGTCGTCGGTCGCCGGTACTTCCCCTTCCTCCCTTTCCTCGTTCATAACGCTGCGACAGATTTACAGGTTTAATCCAGTCAGTCGGCGCCCGCATCGACTTGAAATAAGAAACTCGCGCAAAGCAGTGGTGGTTCGAAAAACAGAAAGTAACTTTAAAATCAAAACTTAAATTTGAACACTCGCGTTTCAACCATCAACAATTTCTTTGGCAACGCTCGTAGGGAAAAAACAAACTTGAACTGATCACAGATAAAGCTCTGCACGTTTGATGTTGTCTCAGAGCGTGCGCAGACTAAGGCAAACAGAATCACACGACAACCTTTCGTCCTTTAACCTTCTGGAACGTTTCTTGTTCTTCTTTTCTTTTTTATGCTTATGTCTCTTTTTGTCACCGCTCCGTTCACTGCCGCCATGCTTGTGTGAACGTCTGGAGAAAAAAGATACCAAACTTGGGATTTCANCAGAATTTTAAGCTTTTGATCTGTAGACCATTGTGCNACAAAAACGAAAACATGAAACAGACAATGATGANGGCGTTCGGCGAAATTTCACACCGGAAGCGTTTTTGCCAAGGACCTCTACCGAGTCTGATTGGATGACCACATGAAGTCGGTGGATGCAGTGTCGAACTTCGTTTCGCTTCATTTTGCTTCCCCTTAACCAGTTGCTCGCAAAGCGCCACTTTCTTGTGCGGCTGGCTGTGAGTTCAGGCACAGTTCACAGAAAAACAAATTAAAGCAATTATGTAGAAAACCGCATTTATTCACGGCAGTGCGAAGTAAAATCAATGTGTACGAAATTTACTTGTAGTTGCCACCAGAAACAACCGAGAAATCGAAAACAGACTTGAAAAGCGCTGTTTTTCACAATGTTGTCAGCATTGCTGATCTATCAAGCTTGGCGCTGTAAGTCTTCCTTGCGCATCTGTTCGATCAGGACTTCCCCACGTTTTGGTCAACGGACTCCCATTTATGAATCTGCTTTTTTCTCGGACCCCAATCCCGATTGGATGACATTATGCATGACGTAAACAGTTCGCTTACAAGAAGAACAAACAGAATGGAAAATTCTAGAATGATATCAGCAAAGCGCGAACATTCCCACTGGACATAAGTCATATGATTCCGCGTATTTATTGCGTCATATACGCGGAATGCGAAAATCATTGTAAACAACACTTTGACTGCGAATTTTAAGAAGGCGCAACAAACAAGATTTACGATCAAAACCTTGCGAAATCATTTCATTTACGAATCACTGCGGCAGTTATTTGTGACAGCGTACATACTGTACAATGTATACGTTCGACTTTATATTTTTGTCATATCTCCTGCGCAGTCAGTCCGGGACCAGCAGCGGTCCGCGGGCCCAGTTTGAGAAACCCTGTTTTAGATCAAGAAATCATGCTTTCAACCATAAAGTTTGTCTTGATTACCGCAGGAATTCAAAACAACTCGGCAATGATACAGAGCCAAGTTTGAGCAAAACGTTTTGTGGGAGTCAACGCACGAACACTGGTGATGGGATGAACCTTGCACACTGCACAGCGACGAGACAAGAAGCACATTAACAACTTTCTATCGAAACGAACACGCGGCTAGCTGGCGTTAATGCTATTGGTATTTTTTGTTGTGATAATCAAACAAAATATAAATAAAGCGCCAATATTTTGGGCCCATTTCGCAAATTGGGGAAAGCCGTTTACCTTTCAACGAAAGCGGGAGTCTGACAATCCCGCGTCTCATAATTACAAGCAAGGCCTCCGAGACAGAGGCTTTGCTACCAAGTCACCTTTTCGTCAAGCACCGAGATTAAACGATGTTAGGCTTATATTTTGCGTGACTACGACATATTGTTTGTGAATCAGCCTTGTCCAATCGCGTATATATTCATTTTCACGACGTTCGTTCCACACGGCATGGTTGTTTGTCGCTGACGACTTGTTTTTGACGGTGGACCGCTATCGATCGAATAGAGGAATTTTAGAGGTTCTGGGCAACTTCCCGCTCGATCCCCGTCACAAAGAGCTGTCCGCGCCCTTTCTGAACTTTTCCACGTTGAAACTTTTAACAGGACAAGCAAAAAACATCTACTACCAATTGCCTCACCCGCACCCACAGCAATAATCACAATTAACACACACGCCAAGCTCTTCACAGTCGACCAAATCTGATTTTGCCAGAAGCGCTGCAGGACCTGAGGACCGCGCAACAATTTGCTTATCGCCCATTCTGATCCGACACGCAAAGAGAAAGAGAAAGGGAAAGGAGATGAGGGTTACAACCGAAGTCGGCGCGTGCCAGCGGGAAAAGCAAAAAAACTTAAAAGTGGTAAGTTAAAAAGAGATGCAAGTGATCAGTACTTTTAAGAAGCAGACCACGGTCGCGCGCCTGCAATACCTGTGTTTTGACATGCGGTGTGGAGAACGGTCACGTGACTTGCGCTTTGACGAGCGCTTGTGCGAATCGCGGCGGCGGCGAGGTTTGGGCGAACTGGTCCCGTCCCTGAAAAGGAAGCAGCCGATTTTCACCTCGACGGCATTTGAAGCGTTCCGCAACGAAAAGGTGTTAAGCGTTATTGCAATTACTTTGTCTTTTTGTGTTTTTCATCGGCATTCTGCTGCCGGTAAGCAGAAGGAACTGATGAATCGCCATTCGCAGGTGATGATGATCGACTGATCTCAGCCTCCCTGCAAGATATTTTAAACAGTTCAACATTGATAACCACTCGAAGTAAAGCAAAACACGTCGCCTGCAACAACAGCCGGCACAGTTTAAATGCGACAACCCTCTTCCAGTAGCGTTTGAATTAACTGAACCGACCAAAATCTAACGGTGGTCCATGCGGGCTCAGACTTGCACAGCTAGTTGTCTAATTAGACGAATTAGAGCGAAAGGCCAGTAATTCTAATCTAGTTTGTGAAAGCTTCTGCACTTTGATTTCACTTCTAATTTCCGGTTTTACTGTAAATGTTACTTCGTCCAAAAACGTTATTCGGCGAGTGATACAATAATGTATCTAGCGCAAGGAAAGCGCAGCTCAAAGATGAAAGTGTCACATCAGCAGGTTTTTTTAAGGAAAATGTTAGGTACCCAGTGTGCACTTGCAGGGACCCGATTTTATCTTATTCTAGGGATCCGATTATCATTTTCTCTGGTTCTAGGGACCCGATTTTCAATTCTACGGACCCGAACACCTTAAAAAAAACCTGCACATCAGTGTCCACAATCACACCACAGCACTTAAACAAGCCATAGAGTCATTGAAGGCATTGTGACGAACAGTTGCTAGTACGTGCCATGCCAACGCACGACAGCAACATCGTCTCCATCGGAATGAGTTTTCAACCAACCAAGCGAATTATGGGTTAAAGCGCGAAACGCACTGATCTTGGCTGCTAGCCTGTGCTGTTCTCATAATTGTGCGCATGAATTCCCATTTGTCATGAATCGAACTTACGTTGAACTTGATTTGATTAGATAAAATTCTAGTTCTGAGTTTAGTTTCTAGTTTTCGCGAATTCGGTAATTGTAATTCTAATATAATTTGAAAAAGCTGAAACAATTCTAGTTGCTCAAGTTTGTGCCCGTTGCAACATCATATTCGAAACGTCTTCCCCTACCACCATGAATTGTATATGATTGTTCGCTTTTCGAACAAATTTATCACTTGTTTACTTTGCATTTGGATGACCCGGGCACCAACACAGGGTTCGGTCGCTTGGAGTCTTATCGAACGCGCGACTTACTTGAATCGCTTTCTCGACGACGTCGACAAAGGCGTGGAAGAACGCGAGGAAGGAGCGGATGAAATCTTCTGCAGGATTTCCAGCTTGCTAATAAAAGGCCTCTCGACCCTTATCTCCTCAGCATCGCAAGGCTCTTCACCAGGGGGAAACTGCCGCGAAGATTTTACAAGTGGTTGCAACAAGTTGATATGGCCACGTCGTTGCTATTGGTTGCGACAAGTGGCTATGGTCACGTCGTGCTACTGGCGATCGCGGCTCAGTCTCACTGAGCGAGCGATTTTTTTCATTCGCTACTTTCTAGAAAACTTTCACCAGGCGAACAGATTCTGGTGCATGCAGTACATTGCACCAATGCCACCGATAGCTAATGCATTACGACAGGCAGAAACAATTGTGGGTGCGTCCGCAGTGAAGCCGCAGAAACATGGACGGCGGAGCGCTGTATAATGAGACGGCAATGCAGTCGTCAAATTGTTGTGCCAGCATTAGCACGGTTTTCTTCGGTTCCACCGTCGTCAAACCGCAGAGAAGAACGTCACAGCATTTAAAAAATAACCACGGTTTAAAACATAACTACGGTTAGCGCTGTAGAAATTAAGCTTCGTGAACTGATACTGCGACAGAGAACAAATCCGCAGATGCTGAATTTTATCACAGCATTGGGCATCAACCTACGTCATCCTCCGTAAACTGACAGGTACTCCTCTGCCAACGCAGAGCGGCACGAAAAGTAATTAGCAGATTGACACTTGATGATATTGCTCCAGCCTGGGAAACGCATTTGTCACACGCAGCACTTCATATTCGCAGATGATCAACCACGTGCTTAGACAGAAAAGATTCTAACACCTGTGCGCGTTACAAAGCCCAAAGGGACTGAAATAATCTGAATCCAACCACTCCCGCGTCCGGAAACGACCTCGCGACGACTGAAAATCAATACCTATTTAAAACTTGACAGCAAAAGGCCATCACTTCAGTAGCGCAAGGACGTACCATGTCGGACGGATCTTCGGGTGGACTGGGCGACAACGTCAGATCGAATATGTCCTCAGACGCTGCGCTGTCCAGCAGCGGTTTCTCTTCGACAGCATCTGCCTTGGTCGCCTTTTCATCCTGCGCAGTACGATTGCGTCAGTGAAGCGTTAAACGCAAAAGGTCGCTCGAGGACGAGCGACACTCCTCGAACACCCGACCGACCTGGCTTTGCTTGGCGAGCAAGAACTGCATCGCTTTCAGGCGCCGCAAGGCTTGCTTCTCCCGAAGCACGGAGATGGAGGCGGACTCGCCACTGGGGGTGACTGCGGTGAAGTTGGAGGGAGGAGGAGGGGGGACAAGACGATGCGCAGGCGGGGAGGGAGGTTTGGAAGGAAGACGTGAAGCGGCAGCGTAATTCGGAGACAGAGCGTTCGCTTCCAGCGCGGAGTGCTTGAACGTCGCGGGCAAAGCAGCTGGTGCGAAGACCTTGGCAGCGGGTTCTGTACAAAACAAGACATTACGTTTGCGACGAGCGAAGCAAACGGCGCGTCGCAGCAAACGCCGCATCTGCCATGCATGTTTAAAGTCTAGCGTTTTGCGTGTGGGAGTGAAGACGTTACACAATACACTTACTCGTAGCAGCGAGTGCGTGTAATAAGACTTAACCTCAACGTGCAAACGTTAAGTGGAACACCACGTCGAACATCTGTAACATTTGATCTGAGGGCCGATATTCTAAACGACGATTGCATTATCACCAAGAATACAGTGACTGCGATTGTTTTTGTAGAAGTCAAACGCGAACTTGGTTGCGGTGGTCAACACACATTATTTAAACTAGAACTGGTGAAGACGAGTGCACTTTTGGTCTATGATTGTTCTTTTCAAGAGATAAAAACAACAGGATCTAAACGTTTGAAACATTTGTTAAAAATTTTGTGAATACAATATCTCATGGCCAGCGTTTGGGTTGTCCAGACATATGGACACAAGGCAACGGCCCGAATTTACGACAATCCGGTTTTCTTCATTTGTAGTAAAGCGTAAACAGATATTCTACAAAATCATGATTTTTTTGTACCGCAAATACAGGTTACCACAGCAAACGAATTTTTGTCTGCGTTCCGATTATACGTTTGAAAACTGCTTCTTTGCTAGTTGTAACACTGATGCTAGTAATCCCGTTAACAAAAGCACATGCAAGCATAAAAATCTATAATAACAAGTGGAGGTGGTTACTCACACCGAGAGAGCTTTATCATTTATTCTATGTGGCTAGGTGCGATATCATGTTAGCCCACGCGTCCACACTTTTTCAAAGAGTATTTTTTGTTCACGTAAAGGCGGCCACGTGCCAGCAGTCCCTTCCGACATTCGTGCAGGTTGGCATAGTCCAGGCGTTTCGTTTGCATTTTTGAAGCAGTAACACTCCTTTGCCACGGCTTTCGCGTTCATATTTTCTCTCAGCGCATCAACACACAACGAGAAACGTCTAAGTGGCAAGAAACCACCGTTGCTCCGACACAGAAACGTAATCCAGACTTTGCCGGACCGTATGCAACACAGCCTGACACTAGCGCCAGGGCAATGTAAAATCTTATCGCATGCCGCACTTTTGACACCTTTGGTCTACGCAATTGAATCTGATCTGGAGTTCGGGAAACTACATGCATGCCAACCGTATACACACTCATCATCTTACAGTCAAGCAAGCTTTTTGAAAAACGCGTTTAAGACTTCCGATGCCCCTTGATAATCTGACAAGAGGTATTGCGTGGTATCGACGAAGGCAACGGAAAGGGCACTGCAACCTGTCTGCCTGGTATCATCCCAACACGCTTTAAACTAAAATTAAATGCGCGTAACCAAAAACAGCACAAGCAATTCGCAGATGTCTTGCATAGAGAAGCTTGACTGTCAGCAAAGCAGGTGTTTTCCTGGGCGATATCGCTTCTCGCAAATAAGTGCCTTAGATATCCCCCGATGGTGACTCATACCGCACAGATTGCCATGCCAGTCAAAAAAAACAAACATTGCAAAACACATGCTCCGCTTTTTTACATATTTTTACATTGGGGTTTAGCCTGACCGAGTAAATTTTTTTCGTGTGTCCAATATTGTTGCAAGAACAACAGAGCGAAAATGAAAAGACCATCAACGTTTCGGGAATTTTGAAATTAACGAACAAGTAGGCAAGCCGAGATGAATTTAATTACAGCTGGAAGCGTTTCAATGGCTCAGGCAATTCTAAAACCCAAATCTATTACGATGACCTTGTCTGCAAAACGACGTATCAGTCTCGCACCTGCCAGTGTTGTGGTGGTACTTGGCCGAGCATAACAACCACCTCAGTGACGTCATAATCAAACTCAGTTTACCAAACAAAATCGTAACATTAATAGCCATTACCAAAAGATATATAAAATAAACTGTACTGAATTATAATGATTGAAGCACTTATTCCTAGTTATGGCAGGTCGGGCGATGCGAACGCGAGTGAGCAAGAGCTGTACACAGCGAAAAGTCCACGAAAAGTGTCGGTGAAAAGCAACAGAAGAACCAAGAAGAAGAAGAAACGTCCGAAGAGCTCGGAGGCAACGAGTCGGCAACCCAGCGCGAACAACAGAATACCAAGCGTGTACAATCCGCATTCGTACCCTCGAGCATACTCATGCTATACCAAAGGGCCACAGGTACTTTCAAACGCAACTAATCTAGCTAACGGTAATAGAATTGCAGAAGTTTTTTGATACACAGGTCAATCTAAGCACAACGCTGGCGGTTGGGTTCAGTCAGATGAACTTGTTCAACTTTACCGCCTGAAGCCGAATCAGCTCACTCAAACGGTCTAGTTTTTCGGCTCTTGGACGACATCAAGTGGCAACTTGCTGCGCAAGCATCAGTAGAAAGTTGCAATATGCACACTACAGATGGAAGCATTATTCGAAGCTTCCAAACTTTTCGATCTATCGTCCTGCAATGTGCTGTCACATGCCACCGGGCAAATCTCCAATGGTCAAGAATTTTTCTTTGGAAAAAACTTTGCGGTCATTAATATAGTATATTGTTGTATACAAAAGACCCGATAAGACGAGGCTCAGAATCAGTAATTAGCTGATACCAGTCAAGTATAAATGCACATCTTCCATCTAAAGACCAAACCGGTCCTAACATCTTGTTCATAAAACTAGCATTGAAATATTCAACCATTCTAGTATACTCATATGACTTCCATTCATTAGACAGTTTATGATGAAGTTTTGACGTCAGAAAAATAGCTTTAGAAATTACTATTCTTTATTGCAATGTTCCAAACAGCATTAGATTGAGATTGTACCAACGTTGTTGTACTGTTCTACTGCTTCGTTGCACTGCGATTCTGCGTGACCGGCAAGTAAGCTTATAGCAGATGTTACGAATTTTAGAAATCTGCCGAAGCGTACGAACCTCCGGTTACAGAACGAGAGTGGTGGCGAATTTTCCTCAGAGAAACTCCATCACCAGGACATTACGACTACTACGATTTCATAAGAGCTGAACAGCTGAAACGGATACAGCCAACTTACAATTTTGCAGGTGAAGATATTGCAAGATCTTTGGAGATTACACCACACTTCGTTGCAATTTCACATTTGGTATGCAGTTGTTGCATCCATTATTTAATCGAAGGCGAAATAACCACTGGCGTGAACAAAAACGCATGAGTTTTTCTGCAGAGCTGTGCAGTAATGATTTACCATAGCAGCGCGCTACTTTTTAGTAGCGAAAGCGCCGCCGTATATTTTTCAAGTATCGGAAGCGGCAGCGAGTTTCCAATACAGGTCCATTACCGCTACTTGTTACGTTACTTTCATTATTATCGCTCGCAGCGAACCGCAACAAGTTGAACAACGCGTATTTTGCATGCCTTGAAAAGAAATTGCTGCAGAAAAGGAGATCATTCAAAAGTCCCCCGGAATGATTAACGACTGACTTTGCTCTGAATGCTTCGCTTGTTTGTAAATATTTCGCTTGTTTGTAAATATACCAACAGATTTGTGAGCTTAAAAGATTGTTAGAAAATTTAATTATTTTATTTACGTACATCTTGAGACAACTTTAAGTTTTCTGCAGTAGGCTAAAACATGGGACTATCTGATTTATATTGGAGCAACCACGAAGGAGGCCACCCCTACAAAATGCAGCAGCTGTTTCTCAGTAACTGTTCTTTAAGTTTAACCGAAATACAATGCAATCAGAATTGAAATTCTGCCATAAAGTAAAAACTGCAACTACACCACTACACCATTGGTACATGCAACGGGTTTTATATTAGCCCTTCTGCTAATTATCTTTAGTATATATACTTTTTGGAAACCATGCCTGTTCAGGTTAAGATCACTGCTTTGAAAATATGATGGACGGTGGTTTTGTTTCTCTGTCAGCTAGAACCACCACCAGAAGAAAGTCAGTCGCGAAAATGCTGCAACGCACAATTACACCTAAAAATCTAGAATATAGCAGCACGAGGTGGAATCTTCGCTTAATTTCAGAAAGCGTGTTTCAGCACTGGGTTGGACAATGCACTGCCCTCGGACAACGTTGTGCGAAACTGCAAAACGCAATAAAACAGATATACTGTAACAGCGTTATGAGGATTCACTCGAATGCAAAAACTCGCCCTGCTGTTTGGCATANAAGTAGCGGCAGCGTCACTACTATTTTTAGCTAATAGCGGTAGGGCCGCTATTATTTTTATCGAAGAGGGGCAGCTGCCTTGCATTCAAAGTAGCGGTTGTTCACTTCTGATTTTTTGCCATGTCTGCTCAGACCCTCTGGTTACCACAAACCCAATGGGCAAAGTGAGATAATTATCAAATGCTTACAAACGGCAAACTGCTTATGGACTCTTATCTTTTTCGGTGCCGATTGCTTGATTAATTTCATGCAGGTCAAGGAAGGATGAAAGAACAAGGAGTGGAGAAGAAAGGTGCTCTTCTTGTTCCCGGCCTTTACGAATTCAAGGACTTTTTGCAGGAACTGTCGCAAAAGAAGGCTACGTACTCGTTCAAAAGCAGCGGACGAACAAGAGCACCGACCGGTTATCAAGTATACACTGATGCGATGAAAGCGAACATTATTTTACTACATTATAACGGATCGTAGGACGAAGGATGCGAAAAGCTCTTACAAAAACATTAAGTTTGCGGAACGGGCTGCAGCAGTTGATAGTTCTATGTTTAGTTAGTATAATCACGCGTCATTTAATCACGCGACGATTAAACACCCAGGCATTTGATCATTTAGACATATTATCACCAGACAGATCAACACGTACGCACTGAATTACTCAAACTCTTAATCCACGTAATCCACTGGTTTTAAGTGTAGGTAGCCTGGCATGTAAACTACGAAAATATTGACAGTTGAAGATTGGCTCTTTAGTGCTTTTTTGCTTTAGCTGTGGTCCCTTCATCCGAAGTTACTGAAGTTTTTTGATACTAGCTGACAACATGCCAGAGCTTTTAGCGTATTTTGAATATACGTATATTCGAGGCAGACGGTGGCCGCAGTGAACATTATAGTTCCGCCATCTTTCCAGTAGAAAGATGGAAATTTCGAATCTGCGCCAGGGAGGGATTGCAAGAACAATTAACTCTATCGGAGGTCGGTGCAGTATTATGAAATACAGGTGCTTTTTAATGTCATCACCCAGCATTATGGACTTTTATGAAAGGACTTGACAAAGCTATGCAGATGCAACTAACACTATTTAACAAACTATCCAGTGATTAATTGTCGCGTGATAAAAAGTCACCAAACCGTTCAAAAGAACGACAAGATGTTACGTCATTGAAAGACGTATAAGCCGCAGCTACACTCCACTAACTTCCTTCGTAGTTATCGCGTAGCTTGCAATGTATCTCTGAGTGTGCTACCTCTCGATTCACAACCTGCAGCGGTTGACATCTATCAGATTGCCATGCGGTATTCATCCGCGAATCGCCAAGCACGTGGGCCGCATAGCAACACCTTATTCTTATCAAAATGGCAAATGTAGGTTTGATAAGTGCCTCTCGTAATAGTTCCTATACAGAGATGACTGACCCGCTGAAACAGTGGTTCCTGACCTTTGTTAGTGATGTACCCTCTGTGCATTTATTTGTCTATCAAGTATCCCTGACTGTTGGCATGAACACAATAATTAGGAATGTACCAATAATTATTGTACTTTTACGTTGAAATTTCATTATGAAGACACTTTTAAAATTCGTGTAGCCCTTGGAGCACCTTTGCGTACCTCAAGGGGCACGCGTACCTTCATTTGAGAAACACTACGCTAATATCTAGTTCGGCGTGAAATGAATCAGGTAAAATGTTGACGATCGCTACTGCGATATTTGCAACACCTTGTTATTATGAATGGTACGAAGTGCATTGTATCGAAATAAGTTAATATTTGTTGTTACGTTTCAAAAATAATTTCACGCGAGCTTGTAAACTCTGGGATGTTTTTGCAAGCACAAGTTAATTTTATCTACTTTATCGTAAATTTATTGTAAATCTGTGAATTTACTGGTAATGCATGTTATCAATTGGAAGTTCTTTCACTGGAAAGGAAAGCAATAAAAGATTCGTTCAGTGGCTCGAAGTCCTCATCATCAGGAAAGAGCCACGATCGGGACTTGCGTCACTCCACATGACGTGGAGTCCAGCAGTGCGAAAATTCGAGTTCCAGCATGCTGGCCTTGGTGTTAAAAAGTCTTGAAGGTCAGGTCTGGTTCTACCGAGAAGTTGATCCCGCCCATCGAAGCGCTTGAACGAGCATTCAGCAAGCGCACAGCAGTTTCCAGTCGTTTGCTGGAACTGCTTTGCTTCCATACGGAAACAGCCAAGTGGTTGCGTGAGATGACATGGAAATGACGATGCCGTTCGTTCAAGACGGTGCTGATGTTGATTCGGCACTTTCGTTCGCAGTTTATTATTTCTTTGTAGTGTTATTGTACGCGCTTAGGGGAAGTAAAAGGATTATTGTGGTTTAACAGTTTTCACGTTTCTTCGCGTCACTGGAAATAAAGTAGTATCGAATTTAACGCAGCACAGCAGCTTACTTACGTAATTACATCTGGGTCGAAACGGTGCAGATCTTTCAAACTTTGGAAGCTTCAGCCCATAACGATTAGTTTTCATTATCGTGGAGATCAACAAACGTAACGGCACGCCCTATAATTGGACTTATATCTCAATGTACCGCACATTTTTCGTTTAACTAAATCATCTTGCAAGAAAAAAGCGTGGAGTAAAAATATTTAAGTTTTTCTTGCAAACTGACTCTTTATAACCGAAGTCTCTTTTCATTACATAAATCATGACTTGCAGTTGGAACTTCCGTCACGAAACGCAAACAAATATTCTTTTCGATATTGAGCAGAAAATTATTCTAAGCTTTGCACTTATAGTTAAGCCATTTTAAGATTATTGCTCTACTTCTCCACAAACAACCACATTTTCAAGACCAATTTCAAACCAAAAGAACAGCTCAGGAAGTTTTGCTGTTTGCGTAAACTCACAAGCTTTATTGCCTGGTAGCAACAGCTATCAAAGCCTGACTTTTCCCCATCTGGTTATGTTTAGGAATATTATATCGTAACAATTGAATATATGAACTGATTCTTAGATTGCAACCGATGGAAAACTTAACCTTTAAAGTTCCTTGCATCCTGTTTCGAATGATTTTGAAATAAAATTTGCAAAAGGAATTTAAGTCTAACATTCACTAACGCAGACCCGTTTAAAGGACAAAGAGCTGAAGACATCACCATGCCAGTACAAAGTTACGGACGAATGCATCATGCCAGTTCGACCCGGAGCAAGAAGCTCCTTCAAGTGAGACGATATGTTCGACAAGTTTCAAAACAAGACTTTTTACAAACGAGGTTTTACTCTAATACTCCAAGGTTTTAAGCATTGCAATACTACTGAACACTGCGAACTATAGTTTACACAGTGAGCGTAAGGACACTTTAAAAGCAACGCGTTTGTAATCGCTTCTTTTAGGCGGCGGCGTTTCACAAGAAGTGTTCAGCTTTAACATTTACGTGGTTATTTCAAAGCCGCGCAGAGCCAAGCACATCCACAAAGAGTTTTGACCACTCGTTTCAGGAGCCAGTCCGCGAGGTTCCCGTCCGATCAATTCCGAGGGAAGGAGGGCCCCCCTCCGGGGGCGTACAACCCCACTGTCCCGGTGACGCGCTACGAAGTGTCCTCTAGTTTCAGATCAAGCAGACCGCGCTTCCTGCCTTCTCACACGAAAGTTCCCGGCCCGGGAACGTACGATGCGACGACGGGACAGACAGGGGAAAAGGCGCCCTCCCCGCTGTTGAAAATGGCTCGTATGCACGGACTGTATTTTCGCAACGCATTCGAACGGTAGCCATTAAACGCGAGTTTTACGTTTGCGCATCTGGCTTATTTGTTCATGCTTTTGTTTCTGCATTAAAATTTGCGTTTTCACAACCCAGAGACTGGTGTGGCTAAGACAAAAAAATCAGGCAAATCTTAACTAAAAGGAAGAAAAATACTCCGACTCCCCAAAAAACGAAAACACTCACTAACCTTCATCATAATTATCAGTGGACGGTCCAGATGGTTCTTCGACAAACTTCCTTTTCACTGGAGCCGTTTCTTTTACTGCTTCCCCATCTGACGACACATGCAAACGAGTACAACTCAAAGAAACTTTTAACCCGTAATAAATCTTATATCTCGCACAATTTTGTTGCAAGCATGAGGAGAAACAAACTGGCATGTTCCTGGGTCGTTTGATTATATTCTGGCGCAATCCTCGTGGAATTTTACAGTGTCTCTCGCCTTAACGACGCGCAAATGGTCGGGACATTAAATACTGTTCCATAGAGTTTGATGTTTTGTCGCAGGTTGAGTTTCTAATCTGCAAAGAAGGTATTTATAAAACTAACAATAGTTCAAGGAAACGTCCAACCCACTCAGCGTATCTAAACATCACAAAACCTTTACCGCTAGTAAAAATTTCAAAGCTGGTCAACCGGTTAAAACACAATCGAAAACAGTGTTTCCTGAACACATTGGCATGTTGTAATGATTCCCAACGTGGAACGCACCGCCACACTGGGGAAATTTGACGTTTAATCATGGGGAGAATTTGCTAATGATTTAATAGCGGATAAAGGCTTCCTTTGCTTAAATACGAGAACGCTTTTTGAAACAAAATTTAAATCTCCCAGGAGGACAATCATGGCTTTTGATATGATTAGAATGGAGCATGGCCAAAAGGAGTATTGGGAACACTGGTCTACAAGTTACCAAAATCCGGAGTGGTGTCGCAAAAACGCAAGTGGTAGTAATCCAAGCGCAGCGACAATTCATTGTAATATGCGACTGAGCAGCAATATGTTGTCTTTAAAACATGAGATGTACCATGAATGTGAACAAATAGAATTTGACACACAGGAAAATTAAATTTTGGGACAGGCGACTAATGCGACTCGCTTTGTCGTCTAGGATGTTCTAATCCAAGCAACAGCTAAATCACCACAACACAGTCAAACCTTTTTTCTCCTCCTCCGGGGCGTCCTCATCGCTATCCACGTCACCGAGCACCTGAGTTGTTTTCGAAATAATCGGTGCAGACTTCTTCACAGTTTCTTTGCGGGGTTTGATGGAGAAGGATATAGGAGCGGCCGGGGGAGGAGGAGGGGGAGCTCCTGGCGCTTCTTCGCTGGTCTGGTTCACATTAAAAGATACAATGTATGCAACGCATTCAAAATTATAGCTTTTGTGTACAACTCCCTGCGTTAGAACTCCAAAATTCTCCTTAACTAGATTTTTGCTTTTCTATCTATGGCAGAAATCATTTTTCTCGGCTAGTNAGTTCCTTCTTATTTCGGTGATTCCATTTTGCAATTCGATCTTAACAATAGAATTTTTTCACTTTCCACAAATGGTTCATTTCGTTCGGCACACACTGTCGCAGTTTGAGTTTTCTGTTGCAGACGCGCGTTTCGTTCTGGCCTCGAGGTTTCGGATCGAGCTTGAGCTCAAACCCAGCACGTACTCATTGGCGCCATCACGTGAGAGTTTATTCGCCAGTGTAGGTTTAGGAACAGTGTTTTCGATGCAGCTTATGTGGCTTTATCTGTGCAGTACAAGTGAAAGGGTAACGGTAGTGGTATTACTTCATTGTGCTTGTGCAGGAAATCTGGCGGAAAAGCGGTCAATTGGCGGAGGTTCGATTTTCCTTCGGTTTCAGGATCAGACTTGGTTCCAAAACTACAATGAAATGAAAATTACGCTAGGCCAGGAAAGCACGACTTGCTTCTCAGATGATCTACAGCATACTAAGACGAAGCCAGATAATTTATTAGGATGTTTGAAGATTTTACTGAAGATGTCACACCGACACATATTTCCGAGCATTACCAACGTTATCAACCATCCGGAAACAGAATGTGATAAGCCAAACAACTACTTCACCTTTCCGAAAAATATCTTCGTTTAGAAAGAAAGAGATGATCTTAGGACGGTCTATTAGCATATCTTATCGATGTGCTTGGAAGTCATCGCAGTACCACATTATAATAAGCATGATGACGTCATTCATGCGTATGTCTCAAAAGCTTGCGTTTCATCAAAGTAAATGTATTTGCGCCATCAAGCGTATACTCTCTACTACCGCCATGTATGTATCCTCGTCTTCCTTCATGTACTTGCGTTTTCCGTGTTACTGCGATGCATGCTTAAATTCAAGCGCCCTGCGTGTGGGAGTGAAGACGTTACTCAATACAATATAATTATCACGTAACAAGCTGCTCTAGCCACGCTAGGAACGCAACACGTACACGACACTTGATAAATTATGGTGGCAACGCCATCTAATTGTCGTGTCAGTGACCTGGTATCGAGCCGCTGGTGGTGATGTGATTCAGATTGAAAAGTTCAAAATGTGCGTAGAGTTCTTGAAGAGCTGCATGTGGCGCCCACCGGCGGTAGGCCAAAAACCCTGAATCTCCATGGAAAAAAATGAAGTTGTGTGGCCGCGTTACGAACGAAGTTCAGAACGTAAGCAGAGCTCTACTGGCTTGCGTTTTCGGAGTCATACAAGCAGGTTTGCGGAGTCGGAGGTTTTGGGTGGAGTCGGATTCCTAAGAACATTAGGAGTTGGAGTCGGATTTTTTATCTGACTCCGGAAGTACAACTGAATCATGTTTTGCATCGCACTCCTAAGTTTGGAATCCTAACACGTGCCTGTTGAAATGGTACAATTTCTTTTGACACTCCATTGAAACAGATAATTCTTGCTGTGCACCACGATTTCCACTGTTTGTTACTTGCTACAAAACTGTTGACAGCCGCGCTTCATTCACGTTATGTTAAGGAGTCGGAGTCGGAAATTTTGGAATGGTTGGACATTTTAACTCCAACTCCGCAACCCTGCACACAAGGCCTAGTTTTTTGTTATCGAATCGGGTGGTTTCCCTGTACAGCTCTGACTTTGACCGGTAAGTGCGGGTTTTCAGTCAATGAGAGTTGAACTCAGGCAGTGCGGGCTGGAATGTGAACATTAGTGATTTTGTGCAAAATGTGCCAAGCGTATGTTAAAACCACTCAAAACTTCAGTTTAACCTAATCAAACATTAGGTCAAGCAAATTTATTCTACACCCAGTAAGCACTAGTACACCCACGTGGTAATTAAAGTCATGGCGCTGTGTAGTTACTGCTTGTTCGTGAAGAACCTGTATATTTAAAAAATACTAATTGATGCAACAACGCACCTATACACTTCTTGTATAGGTCCATAGTCTCCTTTCAGCCTCGAACTACTTATGGAAGAAATATGACACTGATGTTAAATAACATTAAATTTTTATACGTTTGTCCTTCTTTAAAAATTTGCGACCATCTAACATAGCCGAACAGCACCCACTTCTGCAACCAACCACGCAACTTCCTCTGGAGACAATCGAACCAATCATATGTACGTCAGTTGGCGCGAGTCACGTGCACATATTTCAAGCTAGCAAGCTCATGCTTAAGCTGGTGGAGACGCAAACAGTTTCGTTCTTCTCACCTCAGGTCGACCTTCAGATTGTGAATTCAATGCACTGTCAGCCAGTCCACTTGAAGTGTCGTCGCTGTTGGCGGCATCTTTGAAATAACAAATGTGACGTAAGAGCGCACGTGAGAGGCGCGACAAAACGTGAACAAGAGGAGTTTAAATCTGTTTCGGAAGTTCTGCATCAGCTTCTTGCACGTGCAGAAAAACTTACCAGCAGACACTTTTAGTGCATTGTGAACACTTTTAGTGCATTTTGAGTTCAATTAGTGCATTTTGAAAAATCGCCCAAATCCATGTTAGGTTTACAACAAGGCACCGGAAGCGCATTAAGACTGTTAGACACAGTTTATCTTTCCGAAAATGACGCTTGGCTTTTCTTGGCTTAACTCTAATTGCAGAATTTAATGACACGAACCGAAACTTCGCAACAGACGACTGCTTTTAAGCGGTATTCACGACTGCGTGGGTCGTAATAACCGCGGGCCCCGCTGTAAAACCATCAGCCCGTGAGTGACACTAACGATGTTGTTTGAATGACGTCGCGGCGGATAATTCGTTTTATTCCGCATTTATACGCCTTTGCACAGAAGGCAGCTTCGAGGTCTCCGGAGACTTCGAGGTTTCCGGTCTCCTATGAACGACTTCGAGGTCTCCAGTGAAACCAGAACAGGCTTAAAAAAATTCAAACTGGGTGGGCCGTGGACCAGAGGTGATCACGGAGAG
>JGI24021J15306_10003466_pt1 | contig 17791 bp, 11 predicted proteins | sample Ectturendosymbi1_FD_15306 | JGI IMG/M metagenome (IMG submission 15306)
TTTTTTTTTTTTTTTTTTTTTTTTTAGTCATTTTTTTCGCACGGCAATGGGTTATTGCTCGGTTGAGTGGCAGAACGAAACGAACTAACACAGCACCCGAGCACATGTTTACTGTCTTTGTAAAATCCGTTCATTGTCGACAGCTTTTGTTGCTGTGGTAAAATATCTGGGGAAAAAACGGGTCAAAGTAAAAAGCTTGGAACATTCCCCTCTTTTTGTTCCAAATTTGGGGCATTTCTCTCATTTTGTTCACAATTTCGAACAGTGCCCTCTTATTGTCCCAAAATTGGAACATCACCCATTTTCGTCCCGTATTTGGAACATTGCTCTCTACTTGCGCACTATACATCGAATCAATTTAGAGAAGACTTTTGTCAAATACTTCCTTTATTTCCAGGTCAGCGAGGCTGGTGTGCACCGCCCTCACGTGTCAGGAATTCATGGGAAAGCGAGCGAAGGAGCTTTCTCCATTGTCCTCGCGGGGGGGTATGAAGACGACGAGGTTTGTTGGCTTTGGATGAAGTGAACTTAATTGATTCTGTTTGTGGGTGGTAGAGTTTGTTGCCAAATCGAAGTCTAAACGAAGTATTTCAGTCAATGACCATTGGCGTCTGGTGATGAGGAGGTTGATAAACAAACTTGCTTGTCCTAGAATGTTTTCAAAATGTTCATTCATCAGCATAACGAGTGAAAGAACAAAACAAACAAAAGCTTGAAGGAGCTGAAAAACGAGCTTAGATCGAAAGAATTTGTCAGAAAGGAAATTACCTCAAACCCCTTGTCTGACATCAGATGAATATGTGGCGTCAGTGGTGGTCAAACCGTGAAACTGAAGGTAGGGGCTTCGAACCGGATCTGATCCAACTTCGATCAAACAACACAAAAGAGTTAAGCTGAAGCAACAACCACAGCTTCAGATCTCCTCACCCCCCAAAAAACAAAAACGATCGCCCCGTGAGATCCTTCAGTCTAAGTTGATTGAGGTTTTTATCCATATCCGATACATCCATTTATCTTCCCACCGGTCAAAGCTTTGGAGGTTCATTCATAAAAATGTCACTTTGAGGGGAAACGAATCCACAACCTTAGATTCCCGGAAGCACCTGACTTGTTAATTCACTGAGATGAACTTCATCTCACTGAGATGAAGTAGCAGCACATCGCTCGACCAAGTAGCTTTTGTAGGGCACTGCTGGTTGTGCCACGTAAGTTCTGAGGTGTAGCATACCCAGCTGTTATGCAGCAGAGAAGCATCATTATTATTACATTCATCCGCTCGCTCCGTTGCCAGTAGATTTTACCAGCTGTTCTGATGACATCTCATAGAAAACTTGTTATTCGTTTGATTCACTTACTGTTTTTTAAAAATGAAACAGGTCGTAACGTAAACACCGTAGCAAGACGACGCTGGGTCCTTCCAGTGGGTAGGGGAGAGGGTTTATTGCTCATGTCACGGTGGTTGCTGCATGAGGCGCAGAAGAGCAATCATCGGGGGTCGTTTGACGGTCGTGGGCAGTTTTTATAGTTTGTTGATTGGCCCTTCAACGTATGTTGTCCCAGCATGAACGTGGACTGAAGTTCTGCTATTGGGGGGTACCGAAGGTCCAGACCAAATCCAACCCCTCTTTTTGTGAACACTGCCGTTCCATTCCTCTGCAATGTTGGCCTCTGTTCTTTTCACGTAGTGCTTTTCGGTTGATTTTTCCACCTTTTTTCATATCAAAAGGTGATTCTATCAAAAATGTGAACTTTGTGATTCCTGCCTCTTTATGACTTTACCACTGCGTGTGACGTAGTTCGCCTCCGGCTAAGAGGTAGTTTCTGTTGAAAATATAATGAAAATAAAAGAAAAATATTCCCAAAGTACTTCAAATCAATTCAAAGCAGTCTGTGTCCTCCTCTCAAGTGCAAGGCTTTGCAATTTGCGTGTAGATCCCCCATTTGTCAGTAGACTCGTTTCAACGTCTTGGTTTAAAACGTTTTACAAAAAAATAAGGAAATAGCTGCTGGTTTTACGTTGTTCTTGAATGGCATGTTCCGCTGGCAGAAGCCTATATACTCTGTAAGATCTTAGTGTCTGATTCTGTGCTGAGAAAGGATTTCTTTCCATACACACTGGCATAGTGGCCTCTTACGTAATGCAAAAGTTGTCTTCCCGATGTCAACTTCTCACCTGTTGTACTAAATTCTCAACGCCATCGCCAACGAGAGTGATCACCTTACGTGTTGCCAGGATTACGGGGAGGAGTTTACTTACACCGGCAGCGGTGGGAGGGACTTGTCTGGCAACAAAAGAACAGCCGAACAATCATGCGACCAAGTCCTCACCAAGAGTAATTTGTAAGTTGTGTTGCTTCTCTGTCTATGTCGAAAGGTGTTTCACGTATGACGCAACATGCTGCTCTCTGTATCATTATGATGTAACAACGAATAAATGACGCCATAAGTGCAGGTTATTCCGACCATCGTCGAAGCTACATGTGTTTGGCATGTCAGCGGGATCACAATAAAGAATAAGGTCGGAAAAAGTTAAGCCTCAGCCTACACGAAATCTTGCCAATGACGTTGTGATTAAACCAGATGATCAATGTTCGGCGAAATGAACTTTTGACTGCAGAAATCTTTCGGTTTGCCAACAACCACCTGAAAAAGTTATTCAGATAGTGTTCTACCATCGCGTTTGATGACTGAGCTTTTGTGTCGGATCTAATCTGAAAAACAGTCAGGTGCATGTCTTGCTCGCACATTCATAAGTGGAGCTGTCAACCTCAGCGTTTGGGAGGTGTTTCGAGTGGAAATGAAATGGTATTGAGCGAAGCAGTATTTTTGCTCACGTGATCTCTCAACACTACATGTATGCTCAAAATACTTGGCCCCTACAGTTGCGACCAGTCAAATCATTTGCATGCCTCGCGTTTGTTGTTTAAGCGCGATCGCAAGGACGTGCGACGCGAAGGTTGATGACAAGAGAGGCGCCGGGGCGAACAACTGGAAGCGGTCTCGACCAATCAGAGTCGTCCGGAATTACAAAGGCGCCAAACACAGCAAGTATGCGCCGAAGGAAGGAAACAGATATGACGGTCTGTATAAGGTACAGGAACATCTCATATGAAACGTTGTGCGATGTAGGTATCTATGACTGCCCACTGCCAATTGGTTTTCAACCAATTTTCTTTTCAGCGTTTGTGTTTTTGACGCCGAAGATGTTTGTTGCAGTCAACCTTTGTTTTTTTATTTTACTTCTTTGTATTGCAACATATTTGGTGATGTAGCAAATATGTCTGAGGATATGTTTAGGAAGATCGAAGAAGGCAAATATTGGCGCCACGTTGTCCTTTGTTAGATTGTTACTTGTTTTAGGGACAGGCTCTGTAAAAATTGATGAATTCTACAAAAACCCTATTGCGAAGCATGCAATGAAAAAGGGGCGGGGATAGCTCAGTGGCAGAGTGTCCGCCTCTCAGTTGAAAGGTTGGGTGTTCGACTCACGGCCACTGAGTGAATCGTCGTGGCGCTTCTTGGGCAAGAGCGTTCACCTCACCCGCCTGAAGCAAATTTCAGGCTTCGACCTTCCGCCAATTACGTCACCAAAAAAATGTGAATTGGAATATTTGACCAATTATAACCGTGATACGACACGCAGGCGTTCTTAGGGTATTCACTACTCTCACAAATCTTTTGGTCGGCGTTGATTTTTTAAATTAATGGTTGGAACGTTTTGAACAACGATAATTGGCAATGCTTGTTGGGCGGCACTTTTTACCACAAAAGATATTTGTTGGTGCCTGTGAGCATTAGTTTCGACAGACAGTGGTTTGTATGGTGCTGTTTATAAGTTGATTATTTGGCGTGGAATGTGAAGTCGACTTTCCAGTTTGGTGAAATTTCATCAACGTTGCAAACGAAATCGCGGTGCAACGTTAAGAAACGTCCGGGAAAAACGTTGTTGTTACGTCTTTGTTACGTGCGGATGACGTCACCGGGAGCGTTTCGATTCAGGTTGTGAAGTACTGGCCGGAAAAGGGCAAATCGGGCTTCGTTGTCTGGAGGTACCTGTTCCGACGAGATGACCCGGAACCGGCTCCGTGGACCGCGGCCGGCAAGAGGCAGTCAAAAAAACTTGGCATCACTATGCAGGTGAAACAGAGCGTTCGCATCGTGACATCTTCAGTCGTAGTTGTTCGACCGTTTCTTGACGTGTAACATCGTTGATAACAGAAAGTTGCCAACGATGGAAATAGGACTTGAGTAAAGCAGTTTAAGGTCTTCTTAACTGGAGATACTTACCTTTGCATTGTAATGAACTGAAAAGTTGCCGGTAGTTCCCACAATATACAAGATGCCTGGTGCCTGGCCCACATCGCAAGGTCGGTGGGTTACGCATAAGGTCGAGACCCAACACTCTGCGTATCATTTCTTGTGTTGCTGACTTTTATCAAAATAGCGCGGCTTTACCGAACACCTGCGCCGCCGGCTGACCAGCAGTTTGAACGTCTGCTTTTGGAGTATCCTCGTTTTACTCAAACTTTTGATTGAAATCTGAGACTAGCAGTTCTTAGGCACCAGTTTATAGCATACGGTGAACGTGTTGATTTGAAACTAATCGTCAGATTGCACATTCTGGTCCATTCCTCCCCACAGAGCACCACCACCACCTTCCTGTTACTCAACGTTCGTGTTGTTCCATTTAGATTTTAGAATGTTGTGCAATGCTATGATATTGCGTGCCGCAAACTTGTCATGTGATGTTTAAAACCACATCACCGACTTATCTTCTTGAAGCAACTAACTTTTGTGATTCTAGTTGAAATTTGAGCTTGCCCCAAATATCGCTATTGAAAATATTGGTTATTATATAAACGCGTTTGTTTTTGCTCGTAGTATCCTGATGGTTATCTCGAACATGAAGCTGACAAAGAAAATGGAGGTGAAAAGGCGACAACGAAGAGGAAGAATGGAGGTGATGCCTTTGAACTTGGTAAACAATGAGTAACAGGTTGTGAAGGTACTTTTATTGGGGGTGTTGGGGCAAAAATCAGGTGAAGTTTCATACTGTTGGAATGGGGAACAAACACAAACCAACAAAACTATTTCGCCAAGAGCATTTTCAGTTACCTTTGCAAAACAAGTGCATAAGGGAATACTGCTAAGCAAATACTGTATCAGGTAGAAAGATCGTTGACTAAAATTGACAAAAAAGCAAAAATATATCAAATTTGACTTGAAACTGTCTGATTCTGTTGCAGTCAGTTCGCTTCGTCACACAGGTTTGAAATCAAACAGCTATCACAAGTTAAGCCTTTTAAATATGTCATTATAGAGATCACCTACCGCGGTCACTCTATTAGTATTTGGTTCTCATGTGCTTATATGGAGTAAATGGTGGAGTTTGTTAAGCATGCGCCACCGAAGCTGGCAGGTTGGGCTCGATCCCCAGCCGGTCGGGTCATACCGAAGACTTGAAAAACGCTACTCAGCGCGAGTGTTGTCATCGACTCGCCATCAACGCAGCATTCGTTGCGAAAGTAGCCGTGAGGCCCACAGCACAAGCAAGCAGAGGTGGGCGCCCACACAATACTCGTTACACTCTGAAAGGATTACGAAATCGCGTACAAGGAAAATAAATTGATGATAATATACGGAATGTTCTCAACACACTTGTCTGTGGTCTGTAGTTATATACATTCTTCGTGAGCTTTCTGTTTGTGGTCCCAATCCGCGAACTCACCTTGACGCAAGGTGGATCGTGTGATACAGCCGCTGCATCAACACCATAGACAAGGCCCGGGTGTGCAATCCGTTTTCCTGGAGGTGCACTTTTCATAACGTTTTCGTAAAAAAGTTCCCAAGCGTTGACAGCCATTGATGAGATTAGTTTGTAATAATAGAACATGCGCATGCGATTTAATTCCCTGGAAGAAACGCCGTACGTTATCGGCTTGCCGTACTTGCTGTAAACATAATAGTTGTAGCTGAAAAATCAAAGTCCTTTTTTTGAAAAATGCTGTTCTTTTTGCTACTCATGTTGTTATTTTGTAGCGTTTGCCACCAGGTTTCCAATCAAGAAACGTCGGCTAATAATAAAAATCGCCAGAAGAACTAATTTATCTGCGTCATTTGTTTCTTTTTCAACAAGTCACTATTGTTGCTATTCAGGTGAAAACTATTGTTACGTCATAACGGTACAAAGTTTGTCTCGCGTCTGCTAAAAAAGTGTTTCCATGAGTTTAAACGAGGTACTGTTCGTTGGATTGGTATGGCTTACTTTACGGACAAAGAACAAAAGATTTTGAAACACTAGGCCGAAATTGGAGCCCTGTCGAGATCCTGATGGGCTCGCTGGCGGGACTTTGAACACCCCTGCCATAGAACAGTAGCAGATGAGGCAAGTTTAAAAAAATACTAGGTATTACTCTTGTGATGCGGAGTGTGGGAGGCTCTGCTGGCAACAGCACGCAACGACTGCGCGGCATGCCATGATGATTAACTTTGCTCCGATAAGGACGCTGTGGCAAAGCAGGGTTGGCAATTTACTCTTTACTCATCTTTCCGAAGATTCCAATTCATCTCCCTCCAAAAAGTGCAAAGTGGATGCATACGAGATGCCTTCATCTGTGAGAAAGCTGATAGAAGGTGACAAGCCCAACCGGAAATTGTGGGAGGAAGCCCGGATCGCTGCTGAGGGAGGGCAGCAGGTATTTTATCCCCTCGTCCCATATAGTATGAGATTTGATGTGGTAGTGTTTTTGCATGTCGTTATTGATGCACGGCGTCACTCAAATTAGCGTTGCTGTGGTTACTGAGCGAAAAATAGACACTGTAAATTGTAAACGTATTTAAACTGAAATGAACCAAACAGTTGAACCAAGTGTTATTTAGTTCCGAATACTAAACCAATACATGTCTGCACTCAATCTGCTAGAAACATAATAAATCAAGTCACCTCAAGAAAACATTAATACTCGTTTCTGCATCCTAGTTAAAATTTGCAAAACAATTTTTGCTGACAGGTTTTTATTGATCTTAATTTAGGGTATAACGGTGGGGATGATATGTTTAGATTGAAAACAAGTTGACAGTACTGCACAAAAGCAGCGTTCGGAGGTCGTACCTAGTGTTCACTCTGTGTGGAAATTTGGAATCTGACGTTATAAAATAAATTTCTTTTCCAGAAATTCTACGAAACCTTGCAAGACATATTCGCATGCGTTTGCTGTCAAGATGTTGTGTACCAGCCCATCACAACTCCCTGTGCTCATAATTTGTGCAAGGTACGTTCGAATCGTTTTGAAATTCCTAAGTCAGTGCTTAACGTTTTTAACCCTGCGACCCACTTCCACGGAGAATTTATTTCAGGACCCACAATAAGGTGTGGCAGTAAAGAAGCAACGCAAAGAACACATGCTATTTATTTTCAATGCGAAACTTGAGCTTACTTATTGGATATGACCAGATCAAGGTTATATGTAACTTTATCGTTCGTAATCCATAACTTCTTCCGAAAAAGTAATTCCTATTTCCACCAGCAGCCTAAATTGGAATATTTCAGCAAAAGGGTATGTCCAGTGTTCCCTCTAAGAAAATTTTGCACCGAGCAAATGTTTGTTTTCGTGCGCATGCGATTGCGTAACCATGCAGACACACAACCACAGAAGCGTTCCAATATGGCTGAGCGATAAACATATATATACAGTATTTTAATTTGGAATGTTGCACGTTCGCGAGACGGAGGTAGCACTACGCAGATTGTCTGATGGAACTGCGCAGTTGCGCGCCTCAGAGCAAGGGTTCCCGACCTGTGGTACGCGTACCGTACCACTAGTGGTACGCGAAGGTCTTCCAAGGGTACGTGAGTAACTTCCATTTTTTCACAAAAACCTGGATTCACAGCTTTCTAGTTTACGTATTGGGTTTTCTTTCTAAATAAATACATTTTTCCTGTAGCCTGCTATTCCTATTGTTTCGTAACATTATGACTTTCGATGCGCTGTTAACAAATTTGCACCACTATCGACCAGTTGGTGGAAGGTAAACAAAAATCTCATTAAATTTAGTTGTGGTCTTTTACTGTTATTTTGAGGTATATTATTCTTCTGAATAACTGAAACTCGATCAAATAGATGTTCTGGAAGAAGTGGTACGCGTTGACAATACGAGGTGCCAAAGTGTTACGAGGTAGTAAAAAGGTTGGGAACCCCTTCCTTAGAGGGGGGTATTGTGTACGACCCACTTATGAGAGCTTCGTGTCCCACTTGTTGAGAGGCGCTGACGCACTGTTCTAAGCGGCAAGTGCTGCTTGCGTAAAGGAACTTGATTTAGGTCATTTCACTTGATCTTTTCACGAAGCTTCGTGCCCTCACTTTGATAGTAAATTTGCTTGCCACCATTCCCACCCGTGCCGAACCGTCCAAAGCACCAGCTCTCTCTTACGTCATAGAACTCTTAAGAGCATTGTTTGCTCAACCAGTGCATTTCCCAGAACGCATGCTGGTGCACAACAGAGATCAGTGTCATATTTTACGATCCAACATCCATTTTTTTCCATATTTTACGACCCAAGAATCCATATCTTACTGTCATATTTTACCATCCAAGATCCATTCCTGAATTTTTGAAAATCAGTCCAAGTCCAACCGGAGTTCAAAAATGTTTTTAAAATTAAAAATTCACTCCAAAAATCTTTAGAAGTTAGTATCAAAATAAAAAAATAAATTTGATTCAAGAAAGATTTGGTGCCAAAATGCAAAATAAAGTTGAACTTCATTTCTTGACGAAGTTTGTCAGTGACTTCACTGTATTTGACAATGGGTTTATTGAAATATTATTCGGGTTGCAAGTAACTCTAAAATTAAACTATAAAAAAAAGCAACAAGAAAACTTTGGCATCATGTTCTTTCTTTTCAGCCACATAAACAGGACAGTAAAGCAAGTTGAAAAGCCTTTTTTATAGTATATTCCCTTTTTCACATCTGACATGAGAACTTACCTATTAAAAACAGCATAAAGAAAGTACTACTGTTGAAGATTTTCTGTCAAAAATCTGCAAAAATAAGAACATCAATCAGATGTCTCGAGAATCTACTGTCGCTATATGGATACAGCATAATATATATGGATACAGCATAATATATGTGGATACAGCATAGTATATATGGATACAGCATAATATACATGGATACAGCATAATATACATGGATACAGTATAATGCAAAACCAATGTATAAAACATCACATTCAAACCATCCTATTTTAAGAAACACATAGCAGATCATATAAATTTAGATTACTTAATTGGGTTTTGGGTGTGCAGCAAATATACTGATATTACAACAGACAAATGTCGAGAAGAATGATGAAGATGAATGATACGGTTGCCACACAATGCACGATAATTTACTAATGACGTCAAACTTATGCCATCAGCGAATAGCAAAACACCAATTTGAAATCACTTATGAAGCTCCTCTTTACATTCTATAGTATCTATACATTCCAATATCAATTCAAACTTCATTCTTCAACATGCTGTCCATCACAACAATCGAGTTCAATCTTGTGCCAGATAGTCTTAATCTTTTTTTTTGGCAAAGCATTCCTACAGAAACTAAAAACTCCCTCCTCACTAGGAACGCTGGATGCTGGAACACTAAGACATCGATGGTTAACTTGCTTAATGTGAAGAACTACTGCGTGTTAGTGATATGATTGTAAAATTTGAGCAAATCATTATGATGACCATCACATCTTTTCAACATTCGTTTGACCGAAGCTTCTATTTACACATTTTGTTACTTCATCCACACTTTCACTCATTTCTTATGCCTTCTCTTGCCAATCAACAAATCGATCATCTAAACTCTAACTTTCTGCCTTTCATAGGATGGTGCGTCATGATCATGGTCACCGACCACTGTTCTTTCGTTACAAGACGAGTGGTGAGAAAAGAATGAGAACAGTAACTTTCTCTAACATGATTACAAGCCTGGTTTTGTTCATGAATATTCAAGGGCACCAAGCTTTTGAACTTGGGATTTGGGAATACCACAAGATACTGTGTATTGGTTACCTTAAACTTTTGGGCCAGACACTTCAAAACTCTAGCTTTCAAAAACTGCAACAATGAAGTGTCTTTTGGCGATCCACACGTGGGGCCTTCCAACATACAATAGCAGTGATAAACATTGTGGATAGTCGGCTCTTTCTCAGCTTCAAGTTCCTTTGTGACTATTTCAAAAGGTTCTAAAACTGTGTTAATATGTTTACAACAGTGAAGTCTATATTTTAAACTCGCTGTTCCTGTTTCTTTGATTTCAACAGTGAGTAAATATCTCTTTCGTTTTCAGTGAATGACTGCAGCATTGTTAAAGTTGAATTCCACCGTGTGTCATAGCTTTGCTTTAATGTAATTTACAATTTGTTGTTGAATCCAGACCGCTTGAAGTAAGCAGCAACTGATTTCATACTTTGAACTACCAATCTAATGTTTTTAACAAGTGCCAAATTCTCTTCATCTGTATGAAAAAGCTGCTGTTAGTACCAGAATGTGAGCAACAGTGGTTGCAATCATGTGACAAGCACAAGTCAGTCTATTCAAGCTTGCTAAAACAAGTTTTGTGTTGCTCCCGTTGTCGATTGTAAGGTAGCAATTTCTATTAAAGTCTTCCAACAAAAAACACCAAAATCACAGCACAGCTTTTCAACAATGAAAAAGCCACAATTCATTTCCACTAACTCAGTCCTGATCCTAAACTCTTGGAGTATTTTGCAATCCGGATCCAATCCAAGAAAAATCTCCATAGTCCGGGTCCAGTCCATTGCTCATGCCTGTGGTGTACTAAACACACTTTCTACAGCAATACATTTATAGCATTGCGTTGTTTGTTCTGTCTTCTACATGTGACTTCCTCACCGCTGCAGTGCCATCGATACTTGTCGCCTTTTTCCGAAACTGTTCAATGCATTTTTTAATAAATTAAGAACTTATAAAACTAATTTCAAAAAGGGCAGCATCACTTAATCTCGACCTATCGCATTGTTTTTCAAAATGCCACTTCCCATTCAGGCTGTCTGATCGTGCGAACCAGTACGACTGATCTTGCAACTAATTGTAACAGTGTTAACATTCGGCGCAAAATGATGTCAGTGACCCCGTTTCGTGCAGGCTTGCATGCAGCGGTCGTTCAAAGCAGAGGTCTACTCCTGCCCAGTTTGCCGAGCCGATCTCGGGGAGAAGTACGACATGGATGTCAATGAACCTTTGCAATCCGCCCTCCTGCATTTCCTGCCTGGCTATGACAACGGTCGCTAACCTGCAACTGGGCATGGACGTCATTGCTTGACGTCACGCACGATTGCGCAGCGGCGTTTGCGGTGACGTGCGTTTCCGTCATCGCTTTGAAATGAAATGCTACACAGCTGTACAGCAATGCTTGGCTGATGTGACGTTGTTTTGTATGCGGTTTGCTGACGTTTTAATGCTTTATGACGTAATTCGCGGGGACGCCAAAAGTGCGACACACATTGTTTTTAAACCGATTCGAAAACAAACAACTCATGCGATTTTATGACGTATATTGTGTTTTTTACCTTTCGAAGTCTTGTGCGATTTGTAGCGCGGTTTGAATTATTTTGGTATTTATATTATGGTTTCGGTTTTTGAGCTCACGATCGACGTTTCACTCACGACGAACTTTCGGCATATTGGGAAGATCTCTTCGATTGCCATGAATTACACTGATAGACCGGTGGACCTGTGCCTGGTGCGAGATGAGGTTCGGACAGATCGCGTTTAATTGTTGCGTTTTGTTATTCACTGTTTTCTTCCTCGAAAAGCACTGCCTACGTCAGAGCGCGGCGGCAGTGGCGAGCAAGCCCCCCCCATCCGAAAGAAAAATCGTAATCGTCTGCATTTCGCCGTCCAAGCTCCGATTCGTTCGATCGAAGCCTCCGATCAACTCCTGAGACGTTTTTTTTATACTGCCAGTTGCGTTTTCTATCTTTGTTTGTGGAAATCCGTAGGTCAATTTTTTACCTTGCAATTAATTGCAGCAACAAACACCGGCGAATATTTCGACTGTTGTAAAGTTTGTAATGTTTGTTTGTGTTTTGTTTGTTTGTGTGTGTGTAGCGAAATACATCACCAAGAAACTACAGTTTCCGAGACGATTATGCTTCAGAACTTTCTTTTCAATGGAATCTAGGATTTCAAAAATGTTCCAGAGTCAATCAGAGATTTTAAAATACGATCAACTTCCCGAAACGTTTCCTGTGGCACTGGATTGACTTGTTAGGGGAAAAAATTTACGTCAAGATTTAACACAAAGTAAATGTTGCTGAAATTCTGCAAAAGAAACGATCGATTTGGTTGCCGCGTGCAAGGATCGTGCTGTCAGCAGAGAAAATGTTTGCTTTCGAAGGCGCAAGTTTCCAGCTCCCGTCACACTAGTTGTTCCACCTGCGGGAGTCGGGCCACTTGCGACATGCTTTAATGCGGAGGTGTGGGGGAATCTGCGGCCCGCATGAACATTCAATATGACCCGCATCTGAATTTTCCGTACACAAGTTAGAGCACAGCAACTCCACGGCATGTAGACAGTAAGTCATGAGAAGTCTCGCTGCTTGACATAGTTTTTTTCCCCTTACTTTCCTTTGGAAGATAATGGTAGAGTTTAAGATAAAATAAATTGAATTTTTGCAGCCCACCAGCGATATTTCACAATTAATGCAGCGATTGATAGGAAATAGGTTCCCATCCATGATATAGTGAAAGATAAACTAAAAAATTGTTCCGAAGCTGTAGGTTTCAATCACTCGAGTAAATCACAAAATAATTGTTTAAAACACAGACTCGTTCCTTGAACACTTTTTGTTCGCATAAAGAAAACATTATGTAAAAATAGTTGGTTTTACTGCCATCACAAGTAAAGAATAAAAAGACTTGAATAGCTGCTAAAAAGAAATAACTTAGGATGATGCATCGGCCATGTTGAGCGATTGGCTTCAGTCAAACAAAACACAATTTGAGTTTCAGTGGAACCAAAGTGTAAATCGCATCAAAAGTGCTGAACTATCGACTGATCAACATTTACTTGGCTCTAATTCACCTGTTGATAAAACCAACAGGGTCTGCACAAACGTACAGGTCTAGGAGGATCGAATAAAGTGAAAGTCCCTGGCGGTCAAAGATGTAAGGAAGGCCTTTCAGACAACGTATCGTTCTTGTTCCGGGTGATCCCAGAATGCGCAGCGGAGTTGTGGCAGCTGTAGCTTCATTTGCTGCACAGGTATGCGGAGGGAAGCGACTCGGTGTGGCGAATAATGGCTAGAAAGTAACCCCGTAGTTAAATCAGGAGGGGAAAAATGCTCAAGCAAAAAAGTAGTCTTTAAGGCATGGCTTCAGAACAAAGCTAACCTTTGTTCTTTGCATTCGCGACACGCTGTGGAGCGAAAGTCCGCAGATTTCACGGTGAAAAAGTCCAAAATCCAATAATCTTGGGAGATTTTCGGATATAAACTTGATTCCAGTTACTGGCAAGGCAACAAACTGCTCTAGCAAACCACCCGGCGTTTTCACGGAAAACAATCTCACATTGCTTGATAAATAAAGATTGGTATTCAACAATGAGGGCATCATCTATGGAAAGAGATCCTTTCTCAGCAAAGAATCAGATACTTTAAGATCTTACAGAGTATATATTTCGCCTACGATGTAGGCATCGTCAGCTCTGCGAAGTGCATGAAGTATAAATAGAATAAAATAAAATAAATCCACAAACAGTAAAGTTACCAATTAAGAAAATCTAATTAAAAATTTGCAACCCCAGCTGCCCACTTTATATTGGAAAGGAAAAGGTCACAGTAGGAACAAGTAACCAAAACAAACTACCAAGTGTACAGTGACGTAACAAACAAAATAGCAGTCCAGTAGATTACAGTAGGTGAGGAGGACATCCTTAGAAGATAGAGTATTTCAAGGATCTTTTAAACCCAGGCACTCCCACATTATCTGACACGCAGGAGGTGGTGCATTCGAGGGGAAAATACCACCAGTGCAACCGAAGTCTTTCTTAGTATCGAAGCACTGAAGACAGATAGATGCAGGTTGTGATGAAATCCAACATGATTGATAGATTTATTATTTCATACGACTCAGTTAATAAACAAAACAATACAAAACGCCACCAGGTAGAAGAGTAAAAATTTTGGGGGGTCAAAATGTTTGATTTTAAGCGAATAACACTATTTTGTTTAGAAAACCGCATTTCAAAGCACAAAATGACTATATTTTCTAAAACTTTGGGAGACATGGCACCCCCTGGCTGCGCCTATGTTGTCAGTGGAAATTAAAATAAATGAAAGCACAATGGCAAGATAAATTATGTATGTTAACAAAATTTGCCTCTGTGTCCAGAGGCGGCCTTGTGCCGATGCAGCCACATTAGGCCCCGCGCTTCTGAGGGTCCCGCCCCATGGTGTTTGGGCAGGTTGTTCATTTTTGCCACACACTCCTTGCGCTCGAGAAGTCAGTAGAAACGGACTATTAATCTCATTGTTTGCAAATAATGTTCTCGTTAGAACGACCGATTAATTTCCCCTCGAACGTTATCAAACGTGTTCCATTCTCAGGCTAGGGTGTTATATCTGCGTTCCACCATGTCTCACTCTTTATGGATTGAATTTGGTTGCTAGTAGTGCCAGTTAAGACTGCAGTAGACCTACAACAGGGGTCTGAAACACATGGTCCGCTTGTGGCCCTCGAGGACATTTTGTGCGGCCCGCGATTGGTTTTGGGAATTTTTATATAATCAACATTTAAGTTATTTAGTTTATTCAGTGTTCACCGGTGTTTAGAATTGCTCGGCCAGCGAGTGAACAAGTTTTTTTCAAACGAACGTAGAGACGGACAGAAATTATTTGCCTGTGACTCACGATAGTATTTGTAGGAAAGAGGATTAAAAATCTGTTTCGTGTTCAGTTCAGGTACCGCGCCATTGTTGCATAAGCGCCACAATACGGCCCTCGCTTTGCCCTATAGGTCCTAATTTGACCCTCGGAGCAATTTGAGTTTGAGACCCTGGCCTACAGCCAGTGTTCCCTCTAAGAAAATTTTACACTGCGTAAATGTTTGCTCTAGTGCGCAAGCGATTGCGCAACCATGTAGACACGCAACCAGTGAAGCTTTTCAAGCGTTAAAAGGGCTATAAAATATATATAAGATATTAAATTTGGAATGTTTCAAGAGCGCGAGAATGAGATTTCACTGCGCAAATGGTCTGGTGGTACTGCGCATTTGCGCCATCTTAGAGGGAACACTGCCTACTACAGCCAATGTGTGCCGTGATTCAACTCGCAATGAACAGGTCGAGAGTGTCGAAAGAGTCAAGACGAGTGTCTGTCGTATTAACTTTAGTGGCAGTTCTGCAAACGTAACGTTGTTAAGTTCTCGAAAGATCCTGTTTCCAAAGCAAGCCAGCGCAAAAGTTTGTTAAGTGTGCGCTCTTAAATTTGCCTCCTTTTCTTTGTCCAAAAAACTGTTCCGCGTTATTTGTCAGTCATGCAAGTACTTTTATCATTCGCCGCTCCACCAAACTTTCATTGTGTTTTGCCTATTTGTGAGCGGAAATAGGTATAAAAAGCACTACTTCAAAGTCCAGGTACATAAACGTAAAGGACACTTAAAGCTGCACTGCAGCCGAACTAGGCAAGGCAAAAATTGTTGATATCATCCAGCACACTCGTTCCTGCTTGTCATTTTATTGGGCGTCTATGTGCTTCTATTTCATCAATCAACCATGGGCATTATACATTGCGCTTGTTAGTTGTTTTATATCTGTGACGTCTGGCGTGGAACAGTAGTTGTAAAATCTTGTACGTTACATTTCTAATTCATAAATAATATAGTTTGCATTGATATCTAAGTCCATGCATTAAGACAAACTTGAAACTGGGCTTTTGGGAAGTTTGGACGGATGCATGAGTTGTTCTCTTGTGAAGTCTATTTTTTGCATATATTGCGTCATAAAGCGAGTATTTCGTGCGCCCAGACGTTACCTTTATGAAAGGACGCGTCTGCGCTTGTGGTTATTGGTTACCGAAAGCAGGGTTGCCAGGTTGACCTTTTTAGGCCAAATTTCAGAAATCTGGCCTCGTTTCCAGTTGTTTGGCTTAAAAATTTTAATTGGCCTTTTGGATTTTTTGGCCTTTTTACCCTGAAAAACGTTTCTGAAAGAAAACATTACCATTCCATTTTTTTCGGCAGCACATTTTCAACATTTTTGTAATAAATGTTATATTAGACCGACGCCCGCCTTCTGATGTTAGTAAGATTTAGCGGTTCCGATATTCAATGTATAATTTTCGCGTAATCACTGGAAATGTGTGCACTGTTGCACTGCTAAATATGTTGTAAGCACTAAGCAGGCTCAACGCTTGCGGACAGAACTGCGACTGCGTTTCCGCGATACAAATGCGACAACAACAATTCGAGGAAGTGGAATGGTCTTATGATTCTGGTCGTAAGCACAGGAGTAAATGGGAGATGACTGTCGTATGGGTGCAGAAAGCTGCTGATGGATGAAATATGCAAACTGTGGCACCATTGTACCCAAAGTGTGAAACCATGTAAAGTCAAAGAAGCATCAGTAATGAGCTCCAGTACAATGCCAAGCAAGACTTAATCTCAATTTCGAAGAAAATTTCTAATGATATTCTTGTAATTTAGATGTTTCTTTGTGATAAAGGAATAACCATACCATAAACAAACTTTGGCTTTTTTCTGGCCTTTAAACAATCAGTTTGGCCTTTATCTGCCCTCTATTTAGCACTGTTTGGCTTTTTATTGAGATTTTCATCTGGCAATCCTGACTGAAAGCGAGAAGAGTAATCAATTCATGCCAGCAGTTTTATCCAAGTCAGTCGTTCTTCAAACGAAAGTGAAATTCAACAAATATGAAGTAATTTCATTTTAAGTTCAATTCACTCGTCAGTTCGGATTGATTGACGTAACTTTGCACTTGCGTTCGCCGCTCGGATCTCCATTGCAGAGCTTCCTCTACAACTTTCAGCTTGATTACGAGTGGTAGCGGTACTTTGCCTAATGTCCACCACAGCAGCATGCTATTAGTCACAAACATGGACGTAGCTAGGGGTGCATGAGCTATGCCCACGCGCCCCTCCTAATAAAAGGAACTGTTTATCATGTACACACAGATCAACTCCAATAATTTGCCGTCTTTTTTTTATATTCATATAGGTCAGGGGTGGGTAATATTGGCTTGGAGAACATTTTGAGAAGGCCAGATTTAGCGGAGCGCCGTACCTTCTAATTTGGTCTTAAAATAAATAAATAAATAAAACAAAAACAATAATGTCACATAGAAAATATTTTATCATAATCGTTCTTGTGCAAATACACTTTATCAAGCGTAAGCAATTCAATGTGACAAATGTAACCTCACACAACTTCAACAAAGTTCAGATGTGAAGATTGTTCCTGAGTGCTTCCGCGGGCCATTCAAAACGCTGTGGCAGACCACATAGGGGCCGATATAGGCCATGGCCATTGTGCTAAAACAACTCCAGCAAAAAGATCGTAGCACGGTTGAGTGAGCACGGTGACGCCATAACAAAACTGCTCAGAAGCCACCCACAATGCACTTCGCAATTATTGTTTAGATGACAGGAACCTATGGAAGTCGGAAGATCAATTTCTTTGACGTATTAGATAAATATGAATTTTGAAGGGCAAATGTGTGAAATCATTTCTTGTGAGTTCAGTTCTGGTGTTTCTATA
>JGI24021J15306_10003468_pt1 | contig 17787 bp, 5 predicted proteins | sample Ectturendosymbi1_FD_15306 | JGI IMG/M metagenome (IMG submission 15306)
TGTGAGTGACGTCATAAGTGGAGGACTTTTAGGCCACCTTGGCCCACTTTGCCTGGTCCTGGGCGCCAACCGTTAGGTGGTAGTATTTCGCTGAAGTTTTTTCTGGAAACTAGGCTACAATCTGAGTCTTTTGATATTTTGGATGACCTGCTGGGTTTTCGGGTTCAGAAGTTGTGATGTAAGTTAGGAAAAATATTTGACTAATTAGCTAATTTGTTTATTTTAGATCATAACTTTTGAACCAGAAATGCTAGAAAGTCGATCAGGGCTCAAAAGACTCAGACTCGAGCCGAGTTTGCAATGAAAACTTCAGCAAAACACTTTGGTCTAGCAGTTGGGCCCTAGGCAAACTACTTCACTTATGACGTCAGTCACAAAAAATCGGCACCCCAACCAAAAAATTTTTTTCGAGTGTAATGTACTAGACTGGCCAATCCGTTTTGAGCCATTGAACAGCTCTGCAGCACAATCGGCGGAGGAGCTAGGGCGTTGGTAAGGCAACTAAAAACTGCTGTTTTTTAGGCCAAAATCGAAGTACGAATATATCATAGACCAGCTCTCAAAGTGTTAAGATCATAACTTTTGAACCAGAATCGCTATAAAGTCGATCAAAGGCTTAGAAGACTCGGACTCGAGCCTAGTTTCCAATGAAAACTTCAGCGAAATACTTTGGCCTAGCGGTTGGGTCCTAGGCCAGGCAACATGAGCCAAAATGGCCAAAAACTACTTCACTTATGTCGTCACTCACAAAAAATCCGCAACCCCCAACAAATAATTTTTTTTCGAGTGCAGACTAGAAGACTGGCCAATCCGTTTGAGCCCTTGAACAGCTCTCTATCGCAATCAGTGGAGGAGCTAGGTTGTTGGTAGGGCAGCTGACAACTGCTGGTTTTAGGCCGATTTCAAAGTACAAATATATCGTACCCCGGCTCTCAAAGTGTTAAGGCATTTTAGGGACCCGATTCGGATCCTTAGAATCAGAGAAAATTATCATCAGTTCTCTAGAATCAGAGAAAATTGGGTTTCTGTAGGTCCACACCAGGTCCTTAACATTTTTCTTAAAACAAAACTGAATCTAGTAAAACTTGATAGTAAGCCTTGTGATTTCTTATAAAATTTCCTACTTTACAATGGTGTGCCATGCATTTCATGCTTAAATATGTACTGACATCATATCTTAATCATACTCCCTACTAACAGCATGACCACACAGCTATAAAAGCTATGGATATTTTATTATATACCCACTCATTATAGCTTAGTTCTTTTTAGATCACTACACTACTATAACTCCGGCTCTGGTCGTAAATTTTTAACTGAACTGCGGCTCCTTCTGAATTTTAATTTGAGCTCCGGCTCCATAGCTCTGGATTATTTTTACAAGAATTATTAACGTAATCCTAGCGTCGTAATACAATTGCTTAGTTCAGGTTTTCAATGGCCTGGTTCAGCTATTTAATTCTTTCTTTAAATAAAGTTATTTTAATTTACTACCCTGTGTTTGCTTTATCAGGCTTCGGGAACAAAAATGGCCTGTCGAGAGTGAAAAGGGGGTGATGGAATAAAAAAGTTTGAGAAACACTGGTCTAGCACCTGGCGTGTGGGAGTAAAGACATTACACAATACAATTCTTTCATCAAAAAAATTCCCTCCAGCTGTTGGCATCTAGGGCCCAATGACCTAGCCAAAAATGCCTAAACCTATCCCAATTATGACATCACATCACCCATAAAAGTCCGAAATTTTCCAATTTTTTAAAATCTCAACTAGAAGACTCGCCGCATCTTTTGAGGGTTTGGACAGCTCTCTAGCTCAATCACTTGGCGAGTTATGGAGTTGCAAAGTGATGGTAAAAAGTGCAGATCTTAAAGGTAAATCCACTCGCCTCCTAAGGTGTTAACTATAAAACCTGATATTTCCAGTCAAAAAGTTGCTGTTATCTAAATAAGCTATTCAGGATTGACATTCTAGTAAGTGCACAAAATCAATAGTTGCTCACAAAAGTGATGTGCATTTCGACGTAATAACAGCAATATATCAAATGTGCAAGCAATAAAACACAAATTACTAAATTTTATGTAATGCTTTTTGTTCTCAGCATTGGATCAAACTTACTGCCAATTGCTTATTTAATGAATAAACTGGCAGAATGGTTTTGCTGAAGCAATTTATTGCTTGTACATCATTTTTATTGTTTCATGCTTGTAGACTAACCTGCTGAATTCCTTGCTGGAGATCTTCCCATATTTGGTCTAAACCGATATATTTCAGGCCATGTGGATTGGTAGTTGCATTGTTTTGTGCAGGAGAACGACTGCAACAAAATATAGAAGTTCCACATATTAATACAGTCAGACCTTGTTTATCCAGACTAAGTTGTTTCGTCAAATAATGTTGGTTTAGCGAGGTATCTGAATAATTGGAATAGAAAGTATAAAGAGCGAAATTCTTCCCAGAGCAAATGCCAACATTGTAAACAAAGGTGATGATGTGCAGTACAGTAGAACTTGCCTAAGCAGATGCTCAAAGGGGAGCAGAAGAAAAGTGTAGACAAACCGTCAACTTAAGCAAATATGTAGACTGCAGGTGGAAAATTACTAAATGAAACACCCATTGCTTTTTTTTGTTTATTAGCAGATCTGATCGATATACGTATGCTAGCAAAGCATTCAGAATCAGATTAAATGTGAAAAAGAACTGTACAACAGACCTAACTGCATCCTGAAGCTTTGCCACTGTTATGTTCAATGTGTGCAGAAAATTTACTTTCACACTTCTATTATGATTTAACAAACAACTAAATAACAGTTGGCATAATCTGGTTTAGCAGTTTTTTTCTGGGAGAAATCCATTCCTAGCAGTTTTGTGTTGGATACTGAGGATTCTGGTTTTTAGGTATTCGGATAAATGAGACCTGACTGACTGTATAGCTTCCAGATGCATGTTACCAAAAAAAATAATAGAATTTCACCATCACCAACAAACAAATTTATTATTTTTATTGACACAACAATTCCTTTGTATAATTATACAATCAAACCATTAGTACCCAATACATATCACGCATAAATGACAATGTTGCTATGATGAACACCACAACGTTTACAAAATAATTAAACGTAACTGTTTCCTTCTTTTCAAAAAGTTGTTGCAAAACATAAGTTTTGCCAAAAAACATTATTGTAAATGGTTAATATTTTCAAAGAAAAAGGAACAGTCAACAAGATCATCAAATGCTTAAACATAACATGTCTGCTTTAATCTTTTCTTGCAGAAGTTTTACCCACATTTCCTGCAACCTCACAATCCTACATTGACTCAGGAGTTACAAATTAACTAAAGAATGTTTGAAGAACATAACAGTGTTTGCAATGCTTGCTAAACTTCACAGTTGGCCACATATCAAAAAAGGGCTCAACCAGCAAACGTTCTTAAAGAAAACAAAATAAAAATACACCACCATTTCAGCTCATCAATGGCTGGCTTTCATCAGGGCAACACAACACAGTAAAAAAACCTTAGCAGTGTAATCAAGACAACACGCCTAAAGCACACCTAGGCCTAAAAGTCAAAGGTGATCACAAAGTATAAATGGTGTGTGGAACAACCACTCTATCAGGAAGTGCTAAATTACATGTGTCATATGACACCAAATCGCTAGGACAAACCATTATTTACAATAGTACGTTTCACTCCAATTGCAGATTTATACACAGGGGAATAGGTCATTAGTTTTACTGTTCATAACATTACCATTGTGTTAATAAAGAAAGACTTGCGAAAACAACATTTCACAAATTCAGTCTTAAAGTTGGCTAGTTTGGAGAAACCTGGAATTGCTTAGAGTTCTTGGTTCCTAAGCTTGCTTCACTGCAGACATTTTCTACAAAAAATGGCACTAGTATCCAAACCAATTTTGTACTCAACTGTTTCCCTACATATTGGTTCTTTGTAATTCTTAGGTGTGCTGGAATAATATGAAACAAAAAAATGCTTTGTTCTCAAAATCCTGCAGGGTTAACACCAAATTACATCAAACTAAGGATTATTCATTCGCTCTCTTGTTCTTAAAATATGTGGGGAAAAATGCAAAACTAAACAAAATTTGGGCAATCAAATTCAAGCCAAAGTTCAGGCTGAGCTCATGAACTTTTGTTCGTAGAGAGGTTCAAAGTGGTCATTGTCCAAGGGTATATACAGTATGAAAAGGTTAGTTGCCCTGGCAAAAACTTTAAAATGAATCACAAATTAGTTGCAAATAGCCAGATTGGACATTTGACCATATCACTATGCAATGATGAAACTAGCAAAAGTGGACCCCATCACACATGTCATATTTCACGCACTGGTTTAATTACTGTTCTAAGATCAACAATAGTTAGTTCATAGATTTTACATTTTAAAACTTGTAAAACTTTTACGGAAATAGTCATGATATCCTTGTGCAATGAAGTGGCCCTACTTCAAAGAATTCTTGTGATATATCGATGTAGGTAAAAAGTCACAAGCAAAGGCCACACATGTCACAATTTTAAAATAAACTAAGAAGTTGGGTAAGTTGTAGAAAAAAAATTGTTTCTAAAAAAGTAATTATTAAATATGTTGCCCTGATACCAAAATTTCATGAATTACATACACCATATAAAAATTATGATGCAATATCTTTAAAAAAATCATCAAAATGTCACACATGTCACACATGGAATTGCCCAGTTCTACATGGTCACAATTAGTTTATGAACATTGTTGCCACACAGTGGCACATCTAGCCTGGAAAAAGGGAGTCTGTCGCAAATGGGCATTTTTTGATGTCACTTTTCAGCAAAAAAACACATTTTTTCTTAACACTTTCCCTGCTGGTGTATCGTACTCGGAAATCGGCCTAAAATCAAGCATATTTCGGTTGTCTCACCAACCGCATAGCTCCTCAATCGATTATTGTTCAAGCCCTCAAAAGACTCAGCAAATCTTTGAGTCTGCAATGAAACAAAATTTTTCGTTTTGGGTTTTGTTTTTTTGTGAGTGACATTCTAAGCAAGATACGTTTTTGGCCATTTTTGGCTGCTGGTACCTGGGAAGTATTTTGCCCATGTTTTCATTGGAAACTAGGCTAGAATCCATGTCTTTCATAGACTTTCTAGCATTTCTGGTTCAAAAGTTATGGGCTAAAATTCACAAAATAATTAAATTAGTGGATTAATAACTGATTTTATTGTTTTCAGGTCATAACTTTTGAACCCAAAACCCTAGCAAGTCATCCTAAGTATCAAAAGACTTGGATTTTAGTGAAGTTTCCAATAAAAACTTGAAGGAAATACTACCATGTAGCAGTTGGGGCCTAGGCCAGATGAAATGGGCCAAAAAGCCTCCATTTATGATGTCACTCACAAAAACCCAAAACCCCTAAAAATTTTTTTCATTGCAGACGCAAAGACTTGCCAAGTCTTTTGAGGCTCTCTAGCACAATCGTCGGTGGAGATATTCCTATGCAAAACACATGCCAACTGCTGGATTTTAGCCTCAACCCACCGNCAGCAAAGGTGTTAATACTAGAAATCGACGGATGAATTTTGCAATGTTGCTAAAGTATCGGATTGGCAAAGTTCCACTGATATACAGTATATCAGCAATATTTGCTCATGAAAGCCACTGCTAGTTTTTTGCACGGACCATTTGTAAACCTAACCACTTCATCTCTGATTCATTAATGCAAATGCTCTAAACTCTTAATTCGGACACGCAGCCTTCCGACTGTATCAAATAGTGCACAATATTCAGACCACTACATAATCATGCCAATAAACCACTTTGTGATGTAACATTTGCTTGCAGGATTTTGCACGGCAAGCAGATGACTGTCTGCAAACAGATCAGGGTAGTCTAACATACTGTGGTGATTGACTGTCCTAGTGACCCAGGTTTGCACAGAAATCGATGTTATACGCTTCTTCATCGCACAGAAGTATTGTCTTTCAACTGTGGTTTGAGTGGTGCAAAATATCGGCATCGGTTATTGCCAATAAAAAATAAAAACATCGGTATCAGTCCAAAAAAGCCTTACTGGTTGAGCTCTACCTAAAAACCCAATCAAGCTTGGCTAGTAAGTCTAGTAGCATAGCATAACTAACTATTCAGATAGTGGTATTGATCTCATTGTCAAAACACACAAGGAAAGGTTTCCAAGTTATCATTGCTTTCAGTCACAGTGCATTTATTACATCAAAATCATGTTTGTTCCTACAAACATGGTGCTGAAAAGATACTTAGCTTGTCGAACATTCAGCCATACAGCAGTGAGAGCTGTTTATCTATACATACATACACTCATAAATTGATGCTGACAATCGGCTCTGCAGCTGCGCCTTTGGAGCGACCTCTATCAAGATGACAGTAATATACTACTTACGAAATACTGCAGAGAAGAACAATTGAGTTGCAATTGCTCTGATGATTTTACATCGTAATGTAAATGCGAATTTCTCAAAATCAATATAGGACCTCTTGCGCAGCAAGCAGCATCAAGTGCTCCATTCTGTAAAGGCTATTTTTGAAATACAATGCTTGACTGATATTTTGCTTAGAAAATGCGCCAACAATTTTTGAGGCTGGCTGTTGCGCCTTTCAATATGAGAAATTCCTTATAAAAATATATATATATATTTGTTCGTTTAATTTTATGGCAAATGCTGACAGGCCAGAGCCTAGAATGCCATCTGCCAGTACCAGTAGCTATACGATGGCAAAATGTTGGTAAATAAAGATGCAAAAAAATTTAATAATAGAGCATTAATAAAAGAAAGTTGGGCTCCCAGTGCAAGAAATATGAATCGTTGCAACTACGCCAAATCTGTTGAAAGAAAGTTACAAACAGCATCATATACCATATTTTTGAGACCGTAAGGCGCATTTAAAATTATTTCATTTTCTCAGAAATTGAAAGTGCGCTTTGTAATGCACTGCGCCTGATGTATGGAACTGGTTGTGCTTTCTCATCTAGAACCAATTGTATGCGATAAACAGTGCTATTTATTTAATTGGCATTTTTTTGTAGATAGACTATCATGTCACGTAATAAGCCAACAACAATTGCAATGAGCAGCTAGCACATAAGACAGATCGCATTATTCCACACAGCTCCTGGCTACCTTGGTGCACACCGAAACAAACATGTGCACAACTTTTATTTTATTCTATTAGCATCTAGTGGATTAGGCATGTGTGACAGAGTAAACTCCCTCATATGTAATGACAGATTAAACTCCCATTGGTGACTCAGGTACTCAGCAGGAATTATTGTTGAAAGAGTTGAATATAGTTTGACTTATCTAAGTTTTCCTTTATTTAATGCACCTTATAATCCAGTGCACCTTATGAAAAAAGAATTTTTGATACTGCGCCTTCTAATCCAGTGTGCTTTATGGTCCGAAAAATACAGTAATTGCAAATAGGAAGGGTGTTTTGGTTTAACGTGGCCAAATAAGAGAATACGATTCCATGCAGGTGGACTGAATGCATTTACTTGAGATAGAGTGAACACCTGTTCTTTAAAAAAATATAGCTTCAGTTGAAACAAACCTGTGTTTTTGGCGTGACCTGGAGGAAGGCCTAAACCTCTTCAATATTTTGTCGTAACCTAGTAGGTGTAAACAGCGGATTAAATTTAGGCCGAAACTGTAAAACAAAACAATTGGAGACTGTGTCCTCTCACCATGAAGTAAAATATTGCAAAACAGCTCTGCATGGTCATGGCATGGCACTGTATGAGCTTCTAACAACTTTGCTTGCATTGGAGCTGGCGCTCCCAGAGCAGGAGATTCCGAAACACATGTGCTCGACGCAATATCAATTTAGTTTTCAAAACGTGGATTGTTTCATGTCATTGTGCAGACCCTCTTTAGGCAAGGCAGGGCCGTTGTAGTTTCATAATAATACTATGCAACGTTAGAAGGGAAATGCTGTTGCCTGCTCCAAAACACCCGCAATAGAGACCTGCAGTGACAGCATTTGACATATTATTGGGTTTAATGCTGAGTACTTGGCCTGTCATGACAGCCAAACAGACCCCTGGATGCACCCCTGTTTCCACAGCTTTAACATATTTGTATGTGGAAGCTTTTTCGTTGATTTTTTTTGAAAACCTAGAACATATATTATATAAGCACATCATTTGATTACCACTGCAAAACCAAATGACCAAAAACACGAAAAATTATATTTCAAGCAAATGACAGATAATTTTCAGCAACACTTCAAAAAATCTATTATATAATCTCATAAAAAAAACAGCTGTAATTTGTATTTAAAAATATCAACTTACCGGGACATATTATACAGTATCCCAAACAGAAATTGCCTGTATTTTCAGCACACCTGGTTTGATGGTTGGCGAATAGAATACCTTTAATTTTTTGACAATTGCACCAGGTCTCCCTGCTTTTTAAAATATCAACTTCAGGTTTTCTTTATGAAGCCACAAAAGTCAGAGCATTGCTTAGTTAGTTACCTGGAAAAAGAACAATAATTATATTGGGTAAATATTGTAACTTTTCCAACTAGAACACAGCAACACAGCAAAAAAAACGTTTCTTCATTTTCATACACACTTTTCCTCTCATTAGGGTTGTGAGGGCAGCAGCTCTAGGAAGACTCAAAATACCTTAAGGTTTTTAAGCAATCTCTAATATTTCTGCTGGCTCTGTGCCAAGACAGGACCAAGCAAGGTTGAAGATATTAGTCACTTCACCTGGTCCTCACTCAACATCTAGGCTACTTTCCTCACGTGTAGGCAGCAAGACCTGCCTTGCTGATCTTTCCTAAGCATTCTGGCTTTGTACCTCATATTTTTTTTATTTTTATACTTTGTTGAAACATTTTTTAACCACACCAATTTTTTTCAATTAAATTTGATCCACTCCTTTGTGTTTATACGCATGCCCTCTCCATCTGTCAATTTACTTCACCATGTTCTGTGTTTGTTTTTCTGTGCTTACTTGATTTCTAACTATTGTTTTTCAACCCTTTTCAAAAAGTGGTAAACAGGGTTGATTGACTAGATGACTGACATGGTCTTTCACCAAATCAGCAATCCTATGTGACACAGTGATACTCTTTGTTTACATTTGATCAGTTATTTTACCAGTGTTTTCATTTATTCTAATATTCACTGAAAATTGGTTTATTTTGTGATGGTTCTTTGTAGTGTTTCTGTTTGTTAGCTGAGTCATATGAAACAGTAAATCATTCACACGATCGAACCACTGAAGCTGACATCTTATTCAACGAAGTAGCTTGAAATTCAGGGCATTACAAATTTCACAGCTACGCACTTTGTTGCAAAGTGTCATGCCATGACCTCCTCACAAACATCTTATCTCTGCAGCTTGTGCTTGAAGTAGTATTCATTCAGTCATTACCCAAGATTCATGACCATAGGTAAGGATGGAACAAAAACCAATTTAAAGTGATATCTTTGCAGTGTTTGAAAGCTCCATTTTGTCACCACAGATCCATTAAGCTCTCGCAGAACTGCATTTGCTTCGTTAATCCATGTATTAATATCTTGGTCCTGCCTTTCATCATTTGTTAATACCACACTAATATGCTTGAACTTCTAACTTGCTGCAGTATAGCACTGCTTACTTGAGCATGCACTGTCTCACTCTTAGGCTTTTTGCAGAGACATAATCCCTTGGTATTATGTCTCTAATGCTTCTGGTTCAGAAGTCATGGCCTAAAAACAACAAAAATGATAATTGATTGATCAATTAATTAGGGGATAATCAATTATTTTGTTGTTTTTAGGCCATAACCTTTGAACCAGAAACGCCAGAAAGCCAATCAAAGGCTCAAAAGACTCGGATTACAGCGTAGTTTCAACTAAAAACTTGAGTCCAAAAATTCCCTATAGTGGTTGGTGTCTAGGGCCAGGTAACCTGGGCCAAAAAGGCTTAAACCTACCCTACTGATGACGTCAATCACAAGTAACTTGAAATCCAAAATTTTCCATTTTTTTGATGCAATCTAGAAGACTTACCGCATCTTTCAAGGGTTTGAACAGTTCTTTAGCACAATTGGCTGGCAACTTATGGAGTTACAAAGCGATGGCAATTAAGTGGCTCACGCGGGTCTTGAAGGTAAAACCAATCCAGCAGCGAAGATGTTAATAACTAAGTTCTATGTATGATTTCCATATTTCGAATCCTAGCCCTTTCAGGACCACAAAACCACATTTGTGACTCAGATTTTGTCCAGTCATAACTAACGACTGATGGAACAAAAGAGTTGTTTAAGCCCTTCAAAGAAGCAGACAGTATCCTAGCTTTGATTTAAAAAATCTGCAAACTTTTGGGCTTGCACTTTTTTTAGTGTGATGCCATGACTGGGAGAGGTCAAAGGATTTTTTAACGTCATCAAAAACTTTGACAACCTTAAAAACAGTGCAAGTAACAATTCACTTGTTTTTGTGTTTTAAAATAAATTAGGTAAAAATATTTTTGATACCATCTGTTCATCAGTTTAAAGGTCTGTGTACTTGTCTTTCAACTTGCATACTTTTGAACTAAAAAAGAAAAAATTTATACGCACAAAAAAGAAAATCAATTCCAATGCTGTGATGTTTAAACTTTATAAAACTTTATGCATGTTTGGAAGTTAATTGCACATGAACTAGAAATTTTACACAAACTATTCCACAACTGTTCTTGGTTCTCTTATACTTGGTATAAAGAAGGTTCTCAACATCTTTTTTGCTTGTAGTCCTTATCTTTGCCAAAATCTTGTTAGACATCTAGTGGTTATATAGTGTCACATGTCATGCAGCTGCTACATCAAAGCAATACAGCAGTAGTGAGGAAAGTTTTATGTAGCAACTCAAATGCACAAAACCTTCAAAATGCACTAGTAACATTTGAAGTTAATTTAGCCTTGGCAGCTTGTGCGTGACCATGATGGCAGGAACTTGTAACATAAACCAGAGGCAAGTCGTGACCACAACAATTGATTAAATGTTTCTGTAACTGACTAGTGACTACTGAGCTCAGTGCTTAACACATAATTTTACGTACTTGGTATTTTTAGGGATAGATACCAGGCTACACACCAATACAGATCTGGCATCTGTTGGATACTGTAATCCTTTTGTTTTAAAATTATGTACAAAAATTATATATAAAGACAAATAGTGGATTTAATCATTGAAACACTTGTTTCACTTCAATTGCAGAATTTTTAATGAAACTTGCATAAACATGGCAAACTCTTACAAAAAGGCTGGTATTCAAATTGTTTTCGCAGGTAAAACACCAAGTACTAAAAGTGTTAACCAAAAAAGACTACAAGTGTTGAGTAAAAAAGCAGGTTACAATCCAGTGCAGCTATGCCACAGTTTAATTCAGTTGCAGTACAACAAGTTTTGGGTAATATAGTAAAAATATATTGCTTTTTTGGGTGTGTTTATTTTGTTATTGGTTGAGGCAAAATATTTTTATACAGCTCATGGGCATTTTCAGTTTGAAATAAAACAAATCTTTGAGTAACAAGATCTAGTGAAGGCCTATCAGCAGTAGTGATGAAAGTTTCATATAGCAGTCTTGCAACTGTGAAAAGTATTAGAAGTATGTCAAACGTTTACATGTCAGGAAAGCAAGGCAGCGCATGCACAACCCTGATAGGTGTTTGATTCAGTAAAAATTGCTCTTATTCAGTAAAATTCTGCTCAGATCCTTTTGATTTCTTTTCCATTTAGAATGCCATACCTCAATACGCAATGTTACTGTACATTTTGGCCAAATTCAATACTTTTTTAAGGTCTTGAAAACTGATTTTGAAATTCAAGTTTTTTCAATACTTTCAATATCGTATGGGAACCCTGTGTCAATACCTTCCACTGGGACACAAAAATAGGTTTGAACAATTGCAAATGTAGAAAAGTTTGAAACATTGCAAGCCTTTAAGCATTACATGTATGGTGAAAGCGCATTTTAAACTGCATTGACAAAATATTTTTTCTATTGCATTTTTACTTTTATTTATTATGAAAAACTCTTTTTCTACTCCAGTTTAGTCGCCACGCATCCAGTAATGACAACTGCACTAGCAGATACCCATTCTTGACATTGCACCTCCATTTGTTTTCAGTGTAGCCCAGGGTTTCAAAACTATGGCCTGAGGGCTAAATCCAGTCCATGATGCCATTCCATCTGGCCTGCAAAGACATTTCATCTGGCCACAAAAACATATTGTCAATAATGAAAAAATATGGGCATGAAAAAATTGTTGATTTGGTTGTATGGTCCAACATGGCATAGCCCAAAACATTCACATTACTTAAGACATCCAGCCCTTGACTGTTGTGTAATAACGTATGTGGCCCTCTGACAAAAAAAGTTTGGAGACCCTGGTCACTGGTTTAGGCTGTCGTAACGAGTCGACCTACAAGTTTTTTTAGTGCTAATTTCTAAGAAATTAGTTGTTCCATTAGAGTTTCATTGTTTTTTGGTTCTGCTATATGCCTAGTAGTATGCATGACCAACAATTATGCAGTGTCATGGATGGTTGTTGCATGGATTTCTTTACTTCATAACCTTCATTGCCACTTACAGCATTCACCTATGTGCATGACAATATTTACAACAGTTTCATTTTTGGCCTTAATGCTAGTAAACTTCTCAATACTGATACAGTAAGGCCTGGAGGTGACGAAAAACACTCCCATCTGCCACCACTCAACCACATATCAAACACCCGCTAAACAAACACTCTCAACAGCCTTGCGTAAACCAGCAAAGGTGAATGCAAAAAACAAGAACATAATTTTAACTTTGTGCAACCACACTTGCAGAATCCAAAATAGGACTTGTTCATCTCTACTATATATCTCTCACTTATTAGTTATATGCATGACTCACTTCTTCATTCATATAGCCCCAAATCTTCATGCTAAACCAAATAATGGTGAGAACCAAACCAATGACCACTTGCACAGCACAAACAGACACTTCCCATTCGACTAGATGCACTATACTGATACTGCAAGTGTCACAAGCTCAGCTTTATATGTGGACAAAGCCATAAACTAGCATCACAAACTCAGCATTATATCCATGTAAATCAGTGTTTCCCAATCTTTTTTCGCTAGCGCCCCTTTTTCTGACAAATTTCTATCGCCCCCCTACCATGCCTAGCACAGATATCAACACAATTTTTTCGTACATTTCGCTATAAAACTTAATTTATTAAAATGCTAAGTTTTTGTTTACAAATTATATGCATACATGTTTGTTGATCATACCTTTTTTTATGACATTTGGTCACTCAAATTTAGTAAGACAACAGAAATGTAATTATTAACTAGGTCTCCTATCACTCCCCAACCACCCATTTCTGCTTCACCGCCCACTTTGGGAACCAAAAATGGTCATGTATATGATTTTTTATTTCTATAATATATGTCTTCTTTATCTGCATGTTTCTTGATTCTTCAGGCCTATCTGCATAGATATGGTGTTTAGCTGAAATGTCGTACAATTATATTTCATTCAAGTTTGCCACGGTCCCCCTTCATTCGCTATATTTGACTTGGAATATATTGCTTGCTTTTCCAATTTTATGTTTGCATCTGATGTTTTGCGTAATATCTCCAATTTTCTATATATTCCTGTATTTTTATAATGTTCATGTTGTGTATGTTTTTGTATTGTGGACAAAGCTGGATATGGTTTAAATGGCAAAATAACAGCAGAGCTTTTGCTACTGGCAACAAAATTAACCATACCCTTATATGGTATTTTTTCTGTTCTTTGACATATACATACTACACCCACTGCATTGCACGACTTCCGTTTTTTTCTTGGAAGTAGCTACGGAACCACCCATGGATGTTCTTGTTTCAAAACTTATTCGACCATACCACCTTGCATGACACGGTTCAAATAAAGCGGTCCATTTGTCATTCAACCAGCGTTGATCTGGTAACCAAGTGAATAGGTTCCAAGCTTGCCATGTCAATGGTTGAAGGTTCACCTCTCGACTTGGTGCTTTACATTTTTGTAATAGTGACTGCTTGTACGTTTCAATTGGTGGGACCAGTTTTTCTTTCCTTTTTTCAAAAGTTTGCAAACTTTTGCTTTAGGGGTTAGGTTTAGGGATGAGCATTAGCTTAGGATAGTGTTAGTTTAGCGTTAGGTTAAGGTTAGCGGTGTCTTAGGGTTAGGTTAGTGTTACCTTAGCTTAGCGTTTAGGTTTTAAGTTGGAAGTGACTATGGATACGCCTGGCCTAACACAATCAAATAAAAGGGTTAGTTTGCCTTTCAAACGGTGTGGGTCTCGTGGTATAGCGGTTTTGCATTATGGCCGCTATGCCAATGGTTTTCAGTTTAACTTTTTTTCAGGCTCACGTGTTACCTTTACGGGTTAGGGTTAGGCCTACGGTTAGGTTTTATCTTTTTACGTTTACTTCCTTTCTACCAGCCCACTGCACTCTCATCATGCGTTACTGTTATGTCACAGGTGGCGTATTCATAAGTTTTATACTTCAAGATCCACAGGTATATCTATAGCCACTGCTTTTTAAGTTTACCTTTTTTTGTGTTTATTATGTTACTACAAAAAAGCACAAAGCCTACTGCATTCTCCTCGTGCGTTACTGTCACGTCAGGTGAGATGATCGAATAACAATGAATAAGAAGGTTTCAAATTTGAAGATCCATCAATGGTTCTGAAGCCACTGCCTTTTTTCTTCCTTATCTGCATGTTTCTTGATTCTTTATCTGCATATTTCTTAACATTGAGCGTTGCCTGCACTATATATTGTTCACAGATGAATTTCGAATGGTTCTGTTTAAATTGGTACTGTCTATTTTACCGGCGATATTCTGGCAGCAACAGAATTGGCTGGAGCTATTAACATTGTGCCAGCAGTCGAAGATTCGGCCTCATGATGGCATGACATAACACCAAGAAAAACGTCACTTTGTCAAGTAAAGGCCATCCTGCTCGTGGTGTAACGGTTAGGTGTTACGGCTGCTATGCGTATGCCTATGGTTTTCGGTTCAACTCTCACCTTGCCGACTTTCATTTTGATTTTTTTCTTAGTTTTGTTTCAGGCTCTACTTAGGTGTTATATTTACAGGTTTGTGTTGTTTGATAGGTTAGGGTTAGGATCTGGGTTAGGACTTGGGTTAGGACTAGGGTTAGGTTAGCATAGCATTAGCTTAGTGTTAGCCTAAGTTAGGTTAGTGTTAGCTTAGCATTAAAGTATACGTTTATGTTAGCGTTAACTTATCAGTGTTAGGTTAGGGTTAGCTTAGCATCAGGTTGGCTTAGTGTTAGGTTAGGATTAGGGCTACGGTTAAGGGTTGAGGTTAGGTTATAGGTTTAATACATTTACTTCGTTTCTACCAAGCCTTTGTAGTTTGTTTTGCTGCTGCCATCTGATCTTGGCGGCAAAACAGACACTTTCAAATGCCATTTGAATTTGTTCCATGGATGCTGAGTTGAGACGCCTTAATATATTTTGCAGTATATTACATTCGCAATAAGTTACTAAGTACACAACAGTGACGTGACACTGACTGCAAGCCAAAAAACAGTACTCACCATAACAGTTAGGCCTACTACTCAGTAGTCACTACAAGTAGCCAGTACTGCTGCTACTACACTTAAGCCTCCCCGTTTCAAGATGCAAACTATTCACACCGAGAAACAGAAACAAGCAGGTTAGGTAGTAAATTCAATATTAATAATCTCATAACAACATGATCAACGCGTTTCACGCATCCAATCGTGCCACTTCAACGCTCAGTACGCCGCAAGCCTCGCGATGACAGTTACACAAATTGCCAATGACAAAAACATCAAGAACAATAGTTTTTCAGTTTTGAGTGATGCCCTCCAATGGACAACATGAGCACCTTGGTCCAGGACTTTGGGGCCAAACTCGAAATTCAGGCACCAGTTTTTCGTTCCAGTGTCAAGCGAAATTTCTGACCTCTGAAAAAATTCTGACCTGTTATTATTTGTCAGTTATTTTGCTTCTCACAGTAAAGGAATATAGTTTGGCAATCACATTTTTGTTGTATGTTATAGAAATTAAAACTTTTTGGTTAGGGGTCAGGTACCCGGAAGAAGATATAGCGCAGAAATAATTTTAAGCACTGAAGTCTTAGACTTAAATTATTTTCTTTTTCTCACTCTAACCCAAACCCTAAACCGACACACTTATCTAACACGAATCCCTCAGCCCTGATTATTAGTTTTCGCAGGGTAATTTATATGAATAATATTACTCTGTGCATGCGAAGTCGGAAATTTCGCAAGTCAGAATTCTCGCTTGACACAGGTGTCAAGCAAAATTTCTGACTTCACGCCATGTGCGCATACACAGAGTCATCTTATACATACCAAATACGCTCAGAAAACTTATGATTAGGGTTTAGGGATTCGTGTTTAGGCAAGTGTGTCGGGTTAGGTTTGTGTAAGGGTGTGTGGCGGCCTGCAAATGGCGCCACATGTAAATAATTGGTCACCTCCAGATGGTGCCCATGAGTAACAAAAAACTTTGATAGTCACCACAAGCGAATGATCGTAATTCCCTTATCCCTATATAATGATAGTGCAACCTATTAGTAGTAGGGTGAACTCAGTGAGGGGCATCTATTGCTTTCCTGTTTGTTAATGCCACGAATTGCCATCTTTCTCTTGTGCTTGCCGCAGTAGTTCCAGGCGATGCAGTCAACTGAAACAAATGGTGCCCGAAAAGGCACCTGGGAGAAAGGCCATAAGCCCCTCCCAGTAACACCCACCATTGAAGATCGTCTGGAACCAAAGGATAAGAGTCGAACTTGTAAATTGAGAGTTAAAGTATGGATCAGTGATGTAGTCGAGACCGTAACCTCCGAGACCTGGCTCAAATTACGAAACGAGACCGAGACTTTGTCATAACAGCCGAGACGGAGACTCGAGACCTCACATTTCTCTGATGGTAATTAAAGCTAACTCCTTGAATAATGCTGCAACAAAATATCTCGCACATTGCCAAATATCAAGATAATAAAATATCGGATGAAATAAAAAACAAGACACAAATTTCGGAGCAATAAAAATCATCCGAAATTTGTGCAAACGGCCAAATATTGCAAACGTTCATTTTCATTTTCCTCTTGGGAATTTACAACCTCAAACGTGTGGCCTTGTTTACAAATTCCATGAAGAAATGCATGGACACTGAAAAGTTGGCAGTGTTTAGAGGGTCTGCGCATTTTTCACTCGAAAAATGTTGGTGAAACAATTGAATATTCGGAGTGCTTGCCATTGCCGTGCTTCAATAAACTTGTTTTGACTCAGAAAAATTTTAATTGTCTTGTTCGTTACAAAACAATACGAACTCTTCTGTGTAAGGACAGGTGGTGATGTCCTGATGAAGCTCCCATGTTCTGGTCTCCTACCTAGTATTGAAGTAGGCCTATGTTATTTGAGAAAGTGGAGAAAAGGCGAATTATTACTTTTTATTATAAAACAAGCCCAGTCGATGTAGGCGAGTGTATACAGCCCCGCAGCACTGGTGAAAGCAGCACAGTAATGTGGTAACTCCGCAGGAATGTTTGCTTTCCATCATTCAATTTTTGCCAAGGCGTTTCGTCGTTTATATCATTTGCCAATGAAGTAACAAACTTCTGACGTTTTTTACTATCTACCACTTACCTGTTTCACTACATTCTTTTTATTTTAACACTGGGCATCTGCATTGACACTCAAATTTCTTCGCCACATATTTCGTGTATTTTGGCTAAC
>JGI24021J15306_10003471_pt1 | contig 17785 bp, 8 predicted proteins | sample Ectturendosymbi1_FD_15306 | JGI IMG/M metagenome (IMG submission 15306)
GGGCGCCGCAAGGATTTTTCCAGGGGGGGGCAATAGTGACCTTTTCCAGGAGTAGCCAAAAAGAAAAAGGGGGGCCAAAAGTGGTTGCGGGCGAAAAGTGGTTAAACTCCATTTTACCAGGGGTGGCAAAAGTGGTGAAATTTTTCATGGGGGCGAAAGTGGTGAGTTTTCATTTTATTCATTCGAAACTAAGAAAACGACATTTTTGCTGAAAATTCAATAGGAAGATGTCAAATTTCAAAATCCGAAGTTGGGGTAAAGCCTCCACTTCCGACGCCCATGTTCTTATCACGACGCGTATATCAGCAAAAATCAGCGCAATCTCATCAGCACACTTGAGTTAGGTAAATATTCCAAAATTTCAGAGATCTATGCCCAAACCAAAAAGTGTCCAAGGCACGTTGTCAGTTTTGATTAACCACAAATTTTGTCTTGCATCATAGACTGCCAATGCCTGAAAGTTCTTCAGTCGTTCATAATACAATACCAGCGCTCCTGGTTAAATATCGACACTATACCAATGCTTATTTTATCATTTTTCGTAATTGTTAGTTGTCCACGGGAATGTGAACCCCATGGGAATTGTCCCATCCCATGGGACAGTAGAGTTGAAATTTCTTTCATGAAATATCGTTTGTAATTTTACGTGATATAGCAGGAATTTTCTGAAGTTGAATACCATCGTTATTTGCTCATGGGCCATTAAGAATTTAATGTAAAGGTTCAGTGCAGTAATGTACTGGTACGAGGCTCCCGGAAAAAATATTGTTGAGCCCTTTTTTAAATAGATCTACGAATTAAACAAAGGGTCACCCATTTGTTGGTTTTCCTAATTGCCAGTTTTGGCATGTGTTAGCCGCGGTTTTGTAGAGTTAGACATAAGACATGCACACGTTATAATATTCTTCGTATAACTGGTTTGTTGAGAATCCTATGGGATGGGAGAGTCACAAATTTGCGATGGGACAGAAAAAAGTGTCCCATGGACAAGTCTGATGAATTCTCTTGCTAATCTGGGCTTATCACAAGGATCGATTCTTATTATCGGCCCAATGCTTTTGTGCTGATAAAACGCCGCCTGAGTTATTTGTGCTGTAACGTAACTACGCTTCATTCGATACATGCTGATAATNAAAACAGCAATTTTTCGATATGCCCAATATTATTTCATTTATATCAGTGGTTCCTAACCAATCTTTTCAATATCTTTACCCCTGAAAAGAACCTTGTGGATTTCAATCACCTCCTTTTATATCCATTATAATGTCGAATAAAAATATACAATGGAATAGCTGATACTACTTTTTTGCTAAGTAACGGTCAAACTTAGTCATTAACACTTGCAGACCCAAACTTCAGAAAGGCTTCTTTGCAACTCCGTTTCTTTGGTGGCAATAGTTTTTAGCTTACACTGAACCAGTGGTTCTCAAAGTGGGGTAAATCGATCTTGGGGGCGATTTTGAGGGGCAAGGGGGCGAAAAAACAAACGGGGCAATAGGGGGGAAACAACACAAAGGGGGCGAAAACGCTCAAACATGTAGGTTCTATCGTTTCCNACATCGTATTTGGTTGAAATGGGATTTGTGGCTGTGACCTTAATGCTCTCAAAGCAAAGAAACCACTTGTTGATTCATAAGCGAGGTGATGTACTAGTGTACCTCGTTAAAATGTCTCCCAAATTTATCAAAGCTTTGTGAAGGCCGCCAAGCACACCCATCACACGGAACTGGGACAATTGTATGTATTGCTTTCTTTTAAAAAATTCTTTAAAAATACTACATTGTGCTAGCTTTATCAGGCTTGGGGTCGACAACGATCTGTCGAGAGTGAAAAGGGGGCGATGGAACAAAAACGTTTGAGAAACACTAGACTAGACCATGGTCTACGATACATAAAAGACTCTGACATTATGACGTCACAAAAGGCATGGCGCTTAAGTGAAACGAAACAACATATGGACACACACGAAACTCGACATTCTACAACAGGGGTTCTCAACTTTTTTCCCGTTAACTACCACCGAGTCATAAAACAATCAACCCGAACACCCAGGTTAGCTGGCAAAACCGTGGATTTAACATTGTTGCATCACAACAAAGCAAGATCAGGAAGAATCTACGCGGAGTTTTCAATCGGCACGCATTTTCCTCTAGTACAGGATATTACAAAATAGCAATACATGAAAACTCAACTGCCATCCAACTGCCCCTGGAAATCTTCCCGTGAACCCCTGGGACTTCGCGAACCCCAGGTTGAGAACCACTGCTCTACAAAGTTGAAAAGATTTTATTGCAACGTAACCAACAAAATGATGAACTAAATTACCCAAAAAAATGTCAAATTACCCCTTTGCGGGTAATTACCCACAGGTTAATTTAAATCATTGGTTGTTGTATTATAGTTTCATATTACACTCGAAGATTTCCGAGTTCACTCTGCTCTTATAAAAGGTTGTTTACTTACGCACTGACAGGTCGTTCGAAAATTCGCTAAGTACAACAAGGTAGTTCTTCAAGAGCCATTGATATGGGAAAAAGCTGAAAGACCCTCTGAAGTAAGAAATATTCTTCGTTATGTCATGTCGAATTGTATTTCATGTATTTGCTTTCTTTAACTAACGTGAGAAGAACAGATCTCCAACAACAAATGAAAAATCCGAACATTTAATTCAGAAAGATACTTTAGCAGAAATAAGGATACACGAACGTAGCGATCGACATTCGACAACCCAAGTTATTGTGTAACAGTAGTCTCAAGACGTTTTCGTGTAAAACGTATATTTTTATTCAAGCCAGAAGTGATTTACATTTAGAAATTTAGCAAATTTTGAAAAAGTTCATCATTGAAAACTCTTAACTACATTTCCGGTTCTCAGCTCTTTTATTCTGACGCGTTTCTCCGAAACAAAAACTGATCGCATATCTTTTAATATTTCAGATGCACTACATTGTTGGAATGTGCATTATAAGAAAGTGGTCCTAGTGACCTTGATTACTTATTTGATCATTGAATAATTATATTGGCTTTTGCAACCCATACCCTTAGGAAACAAGATAAAAGAAAACTAACCAACGTTTCAGTTAGTTCAGTGAGTTGCTTTACATTCGATGTTTTACTTTTTGAGTATCAAACAGCGTTTCTTCGATTCCCAGAATTTTGCATTGACAGGCAGAGATTGGAAAAACAACAAAGAAATACTCGACACTGGACTTGTTTCGCACTTCGGGAATTCGCGTAGTAACATGTTTGCTTATCTTCAATTGGTAAGAAATTATGGAGACGATTTTGTGCAGTTACGTGTGTGTAACTACATGATAACACGTCGTAGTTGTATTCACAAAACATTACAGTATCAGACTCTACGTAGAGAACTAAACGCGCTCTTGACATGATTACTTTACTGCTAGTAATAGCAATGTGAAAAAGACGTCTAGAAAAGGCTTGAAACGTTCATGAGCTTTGAAAAGGAAATTGCTGCTCTTCAATCTGATCATACCCATAAAATTGCTCGTACATCAAAAAGCATAAAATTAAAAAGCAAGACGAAATTTTAATTAAATTGGAGCGTGCTGCAGACCGGCAGAGTTTATTTGTAAAAGCTACTATACGTAAGGATTGGTTCAATTTTTTATTTTGCAGGTTCGTTAATGGACTGGTTTACTACGGAATATCTTTGAACGTTGGTGAATTGAACGGTGACGTTTTCATTAACAATGTTTTAGGTACACTGCCGTTTACAACTGCCTTCTCACAAATGAAACGAAGTGATACACAATTGGTTTGTTGCCACAGTAGAAAACTCCACAGCGTGTCCAAAGTCATATAAGCAGTGTTTTGCCCCTTATCCAGAAAGCGGTGTGTTAAAGTGGGAGACGATTGACTATGCAAATTGCGCGTTGATTCATTGCCTACCCAACCTTAAGAAATACTTTAACTGTGGCCACAATGTAAGTGCCATTAATGTTCTTGTAACAATTTTTGTTTCAATGAGACCGGATATTTTTACTGGTACAATTTTGTTTAATAGGACGCAATCAGGGTTCTCTATTTCATATACGATGTTCTACTCTAACTAACAGTTTACGTCAGATAACGGTGCCTTGGTCAGTTGCTCACAGTCGGTGTGCGGCAAAGAAGTGGGTTAATCTTCGAATATGTTCTCTTTGTCACAACTGCAAATACAAAAACAAAACAGTTGAAAGTTCGCTAATGAAATAAACTGGTATATTGGGGCCATTGGGAATATAGTATATTATCGCCTACTGCATATGGTAATAGTCAAAGTACATTACAGTATTGCTACATGACAGTTCTGAGACGAAAACTGAACTTCAAAACAATGCCAAGCAAAGCTGCTTTGCTCAAAAAAAGTGTGCGTTCTAACATCATTTGATGTGCTTCAAGAGTTGCGTCGTAGCTGTGACATACACCCTCAGTGTAAGCCCACACAGATTTGTTTTCAAACATGGACGTCTGTGATTTCAGTCGAGGCCAGTGACTGCTTCTTAGTGCAGTTTTAATATTTATATATATGGCCAAATGAGAAATATGACTTAAGAAGTTAGCACATGTTTTTTGAGAAGAAGCTTGATTACGAAAATTTATTGCGGAATGGTTTCATGCTTTTATGCATGTTTTGAAAAAAATGTATGTGATATTTTTACAGAGACAAGTGGGCATTCACAACGAAATATGCTGTGGTCCAACTAAGTCTCATTTACAACACATATGTCGCTGAAAATCTAAAAAATAATGCAACAATCATGTGACGACCTTGTCCAGGTTGCACCTGAAGTTCTAAAATACATCGTAAAACCTAAAGAGATTTATTCTGATCCAAGGTTTACCAACTGATTTCTTTCCACCAGATTTTCACCTTCGTTAGTATCCATAATTTGCATTTCATGTTTCATTTTAGTATTTAAATCTTTGCATTATTATTCTTTTTGGATCTAAACATGTGGTGGATGTTGTTTACGGCACAGCATGGCTCCTGTTCAGGTGAACACCTTTACAACCAAAACCTGACTTTGACTAGGTTGAACTTACAAAAATAGCGAAGAAGAAAATATTAAACCAATTGTTCCGAGATTTGGGTGCTGATCTGGATTAATATGTTACTCCTCCATTGCTAATTGCAATTCAACAGCAACAATGAAATAACACATACGTGCAGGAAATCGAACTAGTAGTATACAACTTTTGAAATAAAATTTGATTAAAAACTATTTTATTTTGTGTTTTCGGAGTGTAAAGTTATGTATGAATGTCAAATCAGCAACGCAACAAAATGTCACAAGCATTACACAGGTGGAGTTATGGAAATAGTTGCCTACATTGTGGTTATGCCTTTGGTGGATAAAGTTGGTCGCAAGATAATGTTGGTCATCATGATGGCTACAGCTGGTCTGACACTTGTTGGAAGTACAGTAGCAAAGGAATATTCTAATTCTAACAAAGGTGGGTTTTATCAAAATTAAATTTCGAAGCATGTTATTCCGTGCAAGAAAAGTGAATAAAGGAAGAAAGTCTACCCCTAACAAACTGAATTGGCAGAACAGCACCTCTTGATACGCTTAGGATAATATTTGTCATATACACAAGCTCTTTAGAAGGCCCAAGATTTTATTTAAAAACAATCCGCTTCCATACGATCTTTGCACTCTACTTACTGAGCTTTGTTTTGTGGTGACACGCTTAGGTGAAAATGACACTAGGACAATGGCGCCATATCTGTCTTTTTTGAAACATGGTAAAAAAAGTGTTATCTTTGGAAAAAGGTAATTAATGATATACAAGGACCAACGCATAACCAAAACTTTAAAAAAGAAGTCTAAGGCGATTTAAATTTTGTTTATGTTTATCCAACCTATTTTGTTACAGAGTATTTATTCTTGGATTAGTCAAATCTTTGTTATTACTAGGCAAATAAGGTCTTAATTTTTTTGTTAATGATATACATGATAAACATACTGTATTTCCCTATTGCGTCATACTCTTTACATAGATATGGAGAATCTAAGCCTGGCGTTTGGGTTGATGGCGAAAATTGGGATATCTGGATCTTTTGCATTGATATACAACTTTACGACGGAACTAATTCCAACCGTTGTGCGGTAAGGCCACAATTGCCTACCTTGTAACTTCTGAAATCAGAGTTACGGCCAAACATGATCGACAAAATATAGAAAACCGGACTGGTGTTTCAAAAACGCAAGCATGCTGTGTTTTATTCCCCTGTTTCTACAGCGCCTGGAGTGGTGTGAAAACACACTCAATCTATTTTTCAATTGTGGGTTCATTTCTATGAGAAACTTAGTTAGACATTGACACCAGATAGCTTTAAAACTTCTTAATCGTACACACGATCTTCGGGATAAAAGCCACACAAAAAACAGAAAATAAGACGTGATGTAAAAAGTTGGAAATTCGAAGTGCTCAATGACCTAACTCAGGAAAAGTCTATGCCAATGACTCTCAAATTCATCAAAACAAAAGGGTCAATTATGCAGTGACTTGGTATCTGGAGAGCCTGTGTGAAAGTGGAATCGGTATCTCTCAAAGCAAAAGAATAGCGATTAGGGAATAACAAAAACAAGGCAATTTTGATTGTAGTTACGGGTTGAAATGTCGTGCTTTGCGGATCTCCAAAAAACATCCAAAAAAATGTAATCTCTTTTCAAACACAAACAACTTTATGGATCAGAAATAGTGTGTGAAACCTTCCAAAGAGTTTTACACTTGGCATTTCAACGCGACAACAAAAAAATCAACATTGGCCTTTCTGTGCAGCGTCATGAAAATAAGAAAATCGCAGCATGCAAATTTTAAAAATCTGAAAAAAACTATTCATGATCTACATTTTTATCAAATGAGGCAAGACAAGAATAATAAAAGCTACAGCGACCTGATAAACAAAGATCGAACCGCCGCATGCGCACCGCTGGCGGTTTCTTTGAGATCCCCAAACCAAACATACAGATGGGGTCTGCTAGCTAAAAAGAGCATTGAAACCATCAATAGGGTAAGGTCTTTTATACTGTAGCAATGTCTTTTGCAAATTACTTGCTGTGATTTGATCGTTGCTACAGTACATAGGAATCCGTTTTCTAAGGTCACTTAGGCAACAATCCTAACTGCTGATAGGCGACGAAAGTGGTCAATAGCAAATTTAGATCAACTACTGGTGAAGAAAACACAATTGGGCTGAATATCAATTTAACACAACTAAAATTTGAGACGTTTTAGTGGACACATATACAAGTGTTGATCAAAATCAAAAGTGGCGCTGTCGGAAGCTACGTGATCAGTATTTACTTTTTGCGGACCGTGTGGTGCTGTTTGCATCTTCTGAACATGTTTTGTCAGTCATACCGAAAACCCGTTCGCAATTTCTAATCTACTTTCCTAAATCTGAGGGAACGTGAGGTTACGTCACCAGATTTTACTAAACAAGGTAGGCACGTAAGTTTATTCAAGAATTTCTGTGACTCAAACCAGGAAATAACAGAATTGGAATAAAACAAAAAACATCAAACAAAGAAAAACTAATTGCATGTCAATGAAAACAGGGAGAAAACAATTGACGGCTTAGATTTCTGCAAATTGGTGTGAAATACACATTTAAGACAGAAAGGGTTGGTGAAAAGCCTTATGGGTCAAATACCCAGCCAGGCCTATTGTTGGCATAAATCAAAACCAAATTGAAGACGATTCAAATGAAAAGGATACGTACAGTATGTGCTACAGCTGCAAAGCAAAAATGCTGGATATCGTAAGGTGCTCTGGCTCAGTATTCATTTCAAGTGGTTTTACGAACTGGGAAAAGGATTCTAGTTCAATAAGAGCTGATGATGCCCACTTAATAGGCGAAATAGATACGTAGATAATAGCGAAAAAAATCTCTGTAAGATCTTACTGTCTGATTCTTTGCTGGGAAACGATTCCTTTCGATAGACAGTGGAAAATAGCCCTGGAGAATTTCAAAGCACACAAAATGCAAGCTACAGGGCCGCACCCAACTGATATTTTCGGGATGGAGCAAAATGATTTAATTTGTTGTTGTACCTAACAACTAGCTTTTGCCCGGTTGCCACCCTTCTGGTTGCGGGCCTGGCCAGTTACATTGTTTTTATACAACGTTGCATTCACGAGCAAAGGTCTTTCAGTTGATACCCAGATAAACACAGGAGTGAAAACACAACAACAGCATGCTCGACATTCTGTGATGAAGATTATATCTTCAGTGAAGTTCTTGGCCATGCAAGGATTGCCATTCAGGGATCTTGGAAAATGATAAAAATGGAAAGTTAATGCAACTCCTGCAACTTCCATGTGAGTACTATAGCACGTCGCAAGCATGGTTGGTCAGTAAGCACAGTTCTGTAAACTGGGAGACACAAAACGAAATTCTGCAAATCATGCGTCATGAGATCCTTCTTAATGTCAAAAGTGATATAAATTCCATGTCTTCAGTTTGGAAATACGGTAGATGGTATTCAGGATGTAGAAGAGAAAAAAACAGGAAAGCGTAGATGCCAGATATGTCACAGATAACTTTAATGTTTGAAGATGTGTGCATGGGATTGTGTGAGAAACCATCCAAGCCAGGTCATTTCTTTAGAATGATGATTCAAGATGCACTGCTACGACTAAGCTTGCCAGTTGAGAATCTAAGACGCCAGACATATGACTGTGCCTCGAATATGTCTGGAAAGCATAATGGATGCCAAGCGGAAAAAATGCCCGCCGTTAGTTCTGCAGGTGTAATGTGGGTCACATATCACACAATTAGTCACATCCAAGGCTATTTCATGTGCACCATATGTCCGTGATGCCCTGGACTGTGATCCCGAATTCGGAAAACTTTATGAAGGATCGAGTAAGTTTAAGCAAGTGCATTTAGAAATCAGTAACGTAATTATGATGCACCTTCCCAGTATAAACGCACGCCAATCTTCCGAACTCGGTGTGTAACAAGAGAGTCGCAGTTCAGGTTGCTATAGATAACAATGCAAACATACTCCAAGCATTACAGCAAACATTGTATCAACATTTGGCACTATTATTGCCTCAACAGCGAATGACATTTTGGCCACGTTATCATCAGGAAAAACTATGCTATGACTTCATTCAGCAATTCCAGTGCTGAAATCACATGAGAGGTTGAGTAAAGCTTTACATGGGTGAAATGTTAATGTATCAAGTATATTGCATTCAGTCCAGATGTGAAGTCCGAATTGGAACACCTTCGTTCCCACGAGTTTTCCAGTACGATTTCCAAACAACCAGAGAAATAAATTGATATGTTGGATCTCTCTACAATATTCATCCCTAGAAAGAGAAATATGCCCAAGAGTAGTGTCATTGGTAATGTGAATCCAACGTAGTTGAAGATATGTATTACGCTCAGTAGTTTGAACCTCTGGATGAAGCAATGAACAGTCTTGAGTTTTACTTCACTTCATCTGATCTTAAAGATTATGAAAAGCTAGCTTCTTTTTTACTGGATCATAAACTTGCAGGTCATGAAACTCTTCAAAGTATTGTTGAGTAATATCCCGAGAGGATTTTTAGCTTGGAAACAGAACTGAGCGTCTATAAACCAAATCACAGTGGGAGGAGTGTTGATGAGGATAGAATAATTTTCCAGACCATGGAAAAGGGACAGAAGGTTGATTCCCCAAGCAGAGAAACCCCTCAGGTTAAGCAGCTCATACATTGCCGAACGGTCATTCAGTGCTCTTCGGAGTCTGAATACACGATTGCTTTCAACGATGTTACAGGGTAGACTAAACCATGTGATGGTATGCCACGCGCAAAAAGAAAGGCTGAAACTACTAGCATCAGAAGAAATTGTTGATAAAGTTGAAACAGTGAGTACAGAAGAATTTGGGTGCTTCTAAAGTATGCAAGTTATTTTTGTGATATTCCTCTCTGCATGCATGTAGCGGTAAATTACCATTCATAAAGTCTGGCAGAATTTCAATTTTGTGCGTCTACAAACAAGCTAATTTTTGATTGACAGAAGTGTGCGTTAGTAACCTATTTGTATTAACTAGTACTCTTCAGTGTTGACATTACTTGTTGGTAAGTTCGTTACTTTACCTTGTGTGTAACAGCAGATGTTATTACATGTGATCACGCAGGACGTTTGGCTAAGTTTGTATTGCTGATCATGTTCCTGAACTATAGTACCGTGTGCAGTAACAAATGTGAGCATGGGATTAATTAATTTGTAAGTCAACAAATATTTTTCTACTAAAAAATTAATGGGGAAATATCAAATTTTAAAATCTAGAGGGGATAAGGCCCTTTCGTCCCGCTTTCCGTCACCCATGTATGCAGGATTTCCTAACAATCGATAGAATTTGACACATATACTCATGCATGTTGATGGAATAAATTATGTCGTGTCGGTTTGCAAACACGTCATTTGTGTCTTTCAATAATAAACAATGCAACATTCAAACACATCATCATTGTGAAAAGCATCCTTTTACATGCATGTTCTTGATTGTGCAGTAATGTTCTTTACCACTACGCCTCCAACGATTGTAGTAATGTTTCTCAGGTAGAAAAAATTGCAGAGGGTCTCTAATATTAGCACCTATTAAGTTAATTATGCCCAAAGGATTATCTGACAATTTTTCTTTTTTGTATTATTATTAAGCAGCAAGATGGTGTTTATCTTACAATAAGGTACAAAATATTATAAACTTTTTTAAATCGAAGGTAATTTTACAGGAATGATAAATGCAGCCAATCAATCAATTTTAGAATGAGCTTGTATGTGTGTCAGAAACAAAATTGACGTTCAGTTTTTCGGCACCCTTTAAGGCCCGCAGAAGCCCAATCGTGGCATTTAAGGTCATTATCGGCCAGAACTCGTGAGCGGATTGCGTTAGAGCAGTGGTTCTCAACCTGGGGTTCGCGAAGTCCCAGGGGTTCACGGGAAGATTTCCAGGGGCAGTTGGATGGCAGTTGAATTTTCATGTATTGCTATTTTGTAATATCCTGTACTAGAGGAAAATGCGTGCCGATTGAAAACTCCGCGTAGATTCTGCCTGATCTTGCTTTGTTGTGATGCAACAATGTTAAATCCACGACTTTGCCAGCTAACCTGGGTGTTCGGGTTGATTGTTTTATGACTCGGTGGTACTTAACGGAAAAAAGTTGAGAACCCCTGCGCTAGAGAGTCAGTGACAGTAACGCATTTTGGACGGATGTTCTGCGTGTTTTGACGTCATTGTTATCATTTTAGGGGAAACCCGTTTTTGGCGTAGCCAAAGAATTCGCGGTTTTTATTCAAATAGCTGTGGAACGAAAAAGAAACACGTTGGAAAAAACGTGTCTGTAAAAAAATTGTTATCCATGACCATAACCTTTGAATATTCAGTTGAAAAAATCTAACTTCTTTTTGGGGAGAAGGAAGGTCTAAATCCCAAATTAACCGGGCGTTTTTACCGTTTTGTCGTTGAGAGGTCCATTGTACCAATTCGAAACACATGAAACATATGAAAATTGCAGAAGAGGTTACCCTTGGCGTCTTATAACATCCTACCAAATTTCAAATGAAAAGATTAAAGAGGAACAAAAGTTACGAAATTTTTGTTTCAAAAATTGACAAAATATTTGCCAAAATTTTGTCAAACATTTCTATTTTTTGTTGAATGTTTTGCGTTCTTTTCAATGGTGCATTCCAACAAACGCTATTTTCAAAAGGTGAAGCGTAAAAACAAAAAATAGAACTTTTGTAAATTTAGCAAAAGTCGTTTTTTTCATCCAAACATTTTCCCCAAAAAACAATGATGAGTTAATTTGGTTGACATTTTTGGTCATTTGAGGTCCTTAGACATATTCCTAGTCAAAAGATTGTTTCCAAAAAGCTAACAGCTAAGTGTGAAAGGAATTTTTTGAATTTGAAATTGCCAAAAATTGCTTTCGGAAAATCAAAAATTTGCATTTTTCTCAAAATTTTCAAATGTTATGGTATCTTTTTACTCATTGGATCGATTGCTGTCTTCCGAATCCGAGGATGTATTCACTGACTTTCTAATGCAATCGGTTCGTGAGTTATGGCCGATTACTTAAAAAGCCAGGATCGTGCTAAAATATTGGTCAATATAGAGCACAGTAGCTCAGACGTGTTTTTATCGCAACAATGAATTTGGATATCACTACCTTATGATAGTTTTTCAAAAAAGGAATTTTTGTTTTTCGCGAAGACATTGAGATACAAATGCAAAGGAAAACACCTAGTCACACTTTAACATGCAAACCACTGTCTCTTATTCATTTTGGTTGTAGACGAATAATTCATGGCACTCAAAGCTGCGTCGCAGTCAGAAACAAATCTCCACACTGATGCTATTGTGACGCTGCACCCGCTGGTTATGGAGCAGAAGTTTAAATAATGTAGGTGGAAATGGCATAGACAGCAGGACAAATGTTTATGGCAAGAATATCAGTTGATCGTGCTTGGTAACATTAAACATTTTAGTGCGTTAGTCATTTATCTGTATTGATTTCATAAACCTGTAATTGAGTTGTGTTGAAAAAAATTTTCGAACTCTACAGCGATATTTTGTTTTAGAAAATTTGCCATGGTCTAAATTTAAAAACTTTCTTTCAGATCTAACGGGGTAGCTGTTGGATCCTTTTCTGCTCAATTAGGCAGCACCATATCGCCCTTCTTGCTGGGGGCACAAACCTATAAGGCTTGGTTGCCCAATGTCATATTCGTTGTTCTATGCTTGCTTGGCGCGATTCTTTCTTTATTCTTTCCTGAAACGCGAGGCATCAACATGATTGAGAGCATCGAAGATGCCGAAGTCTTTTACGCAGAAAGCAAGAAATTTTGTTACAAAAGAAGAGAGTAAGTAATAAGTTCTTTCATTCACCAGGCTCAGAACGGTAGCAAATATCTGTTATTGATGTAAGGTTACAGTTCGAACAAGTTTGCATACAGACATGATAAAAATGGAGTCGTTTCAATCGTTGCGCTGCATTTTTCGGTAGTCTGATGGTGAATTAATAAAAGCTTCATTCTTCGCCAACGCTCTTGGATGTCCGGAACAACATCGACTCGTTGACAAAGCAAACAAGCAATCCATTTCTTGAGAAGATTGCTATCACCACAGCAATTGTCAGAACACCTTTGTTGCCCATTTTTTCTCTGCCACATTATATTACACGAGGGTTGTGTTGAATCGTTTGTTTCTGGCAATGAAGTGTCACAAAGACTAAATTAAACTGGCAAATCGCAGTACAGAATTTACCATTTAATTATCTGCACTTTATGCAAGTCATTGTTTTGTTCCTGTTCCCTTTAAGCTGACAGCATTTTAATGGATGCTTCACGCTAGCAAATAATTTATGCAAGATAAACACAATTTGATGAAAATCCAAGCTTCGATTTGACGTGGTTTTTGAACTCATGTTAAAATGACATGGAGTAAAATTCTCGCGATTTTATTAAAATATGCAGATCTGTAGCTTTATAAAACCTTACTTTGAAAATACGAAACACAGGCGTTTCCAATCACTTGATTTCTCCTTATTAACATAATTGCTAGGCAAATGAAAGATGTTAATTAAGTTATAAAATGAGCGACTGTGTATACGTTCTGAGCGTACACAGCGCATAGACGTGTTTCGGATGTAAAAGTTTTTCAGCTGATTTTTCAAATTAAATGCTCTCGATGCGATGATCTACTTATAACTAAAAAACGCTACAGCAAGTCTCACATTGGAAATCTGAATCTTGGGAATAATCGAGAAAATTCTGCATTTTCATGCATCTGGTTTAGTTTCAACAACCAAACTGAAAATGAAAAAGGGTCAATTCTCTAAACAACATTAAACAGGAGTGTTTGAATTTGGTGATCACTTGTGCCAAACGCAGGTATCGGTATCCGCCTAAGTGAACGATTCTAAACTGGCATTGCACATGAATGGTCTGTGTCGTAGATTCGTCTGTCATGATCAGATTTAAGACATAAAAAACAAAAGATTTTACCTTACACGTTCTCTTTAAAATATTGCGAAACTTCCGAGATTTGCTTCTCAAGTTGTAGTTTACAATATGCATATGCGATTAGCCGCGCAAAAAAACATTTGGCTTGGAAGATGCTGGCCATATCAGCTAGTAATGGTTTCCCTCTTTGATAAGAGGATCGTCATGTTTGTTTCAGCGTTACCTGATGCTAATGCTATTTTTTCAGGGTGCCAGAATCATCCACGATGACATCATCAATTTTCAGTGTTTACGAGAATCCAAGCTTTGAAAACGATGTCATCATATCGAAGTTATAAAACAAGCTTGATTCTGAAAGATGGCATTTTTTTCTGTCAAAGTTGTTATTTCATCAATTCTAATGCATGTTTGGATTTCAAGAACCAATTAAATTGTTATCATTTGCAAGCACGTCGTATCATTAGTAAGCACGTCCTATCATTAGTAAGTACGTCCTCTGCGTTTATGATGAAACAGCTTCATTAAATCATTAGATCATTTCTTATTCCCAAATCTCTGAGACTCTGATCAACCCTTTTTGCAAAGATTGGAGCAACCAGTAAGTACGTCAGCATGTAGGAATTAAAAGTAGATTTTGTCTAAAGTATTGACAATTGCGTTGTATGAGATTAGATCAGTGTTTCTCAAAGTGGGCGGAATCGCCCCTTGGGGGCGATTTTGAATAGCAAGGGGGCGAAAAAAACAAAGGGGTCGACAGGAGAGCGAAACATCATAAAGGGGACGAAACTGCTCAACCAATAATCGATCAGTGAGTTAACTTCAGTAGCCTAATATTATGACTTGTTAGTTTCTTGCAAATTTTGTTTTACTATGATATAATCGTTAGACGTTGTTGCTGCAGCAATTTATCTGTTAAATTTTTACTCTGGATAGTCTATGTTCCCGGCTATAGCGTGGATTATTCAGGGCTGCAGAGCCGTCATAAAGATGACACAGCTCCGACTCAGGAGCTGTTGGTTTTCATGAGTGTGGCTCTGGCTCCGGAGCTCTCTTTTTTCATGGCTCCAGATTCTGGTCGTTTTCACACATTAATATTTTGTTGACTTAGTGTGCCTCAAGTTGAATAGAAAATGAATTAAATCAAGTGCACAAAACTAAGAGAATGCACCAAACCATTTTGAGTAATTTAACCTGGTAGTTTTTTACAAGCAACGCTATCAACATGAGGAAATCAGCGAAAAACAACAATCACAGATTCAAACGATTCAGAGAACAGTCACTAGCAGAAACGTAACTCAAGATAACGGTAATGTAAACAATTTCTGGAAAAGCAATCGCTGGTTTTGCCGTCAATGCCTGAGAACGTTTTGTTATTTCTTACGACCAGAATAAAAAAATGGCTGTTTGGACAACTATATTTATGTCAGAGCATTTAAAACCAGACCAGTCCCAATTGACCAAGTGTTTTGCACTCGTTGCATGCTTTGCCTATTGCGGCCTTGGCGATTCCAGCTGACAGTGCTGCCCAGGCAAACCATGTAAAGAGCGCAAAAGTCGACTCTCATGTGTTCTGTCAAACACGCACACATTTGCATTAACACAAATGCGAAGGTGTGTTTAAAAGCCCTCTGTTCAAAGAAATAGTATGAGAAGAAATACACATTTGACTTTTCAATAACTATTGCATGCTAATGTATGCTTGCCAATTGTGGAGAAAACACACGCAGACCAGTATGAGACGCTTACGTGCTGCATATAACAATTGCCTATCGAATTATGCATAACATACCCAGAAATGTTAGTGTTCGCCCACACCAGGATAGCCACTGTGTCAGGACCTTTGATGCCGTGCTGAGAAAAACTTGTATCGATTTTTTATGCGATGCACATCTTCATCCAACTTTTTTATCCGATTGCTGCAAACAACTGATGCTTTTTACAAATCTTCATTTTTCCTCAATTATTCAACGCTGCTGTAGGGAGACCAAATGCAGTAGTTGTCCGCAGGCGCGTAGACAGAAATTTTGATAGGGGGGGGGCAAACAAGAACCCAGTCTCAACATTTCAATATATAATGCCCCTTGTTTTCAAAGCATCATCCATAAACTGTGCTTTTTTCTGGCACAGCTTTTTCTGAATAATTCTGTTCCAATTTTTAGCCGGCAAATAGAAAGTTTACTTTCATTGAATTAACAAGGTTTCAAAGTTTGTTTTTATTAAATTTCCAAGTTTCTACATTGAATGAAAGCCACCATTTTCTCGTAAAACATTCCTGCGAAAGCGCTTGTGAAAATCTTGATGCTATAAGTGCAAGATTTGCAGTATGCTTTTTCATCCAATATTGCAGGTGAACATGGAGTCATCGTGGCCGTCATTGTGATTGCGCTTTTTATATTTACACACTTCTGATGTACATCAACACACGTTTGATCGAAGCCGAGCAGCGACATTGCTCTAAGACATCGACTCCCGAAGTAGATCAAAGCTTGTGCGCATGACGTGGATCATGCCTAATTCTTGAGAGACTGGTTGACGTATGCAACCGATAATGTAAACACTAGAGTCCCTCAACGAAATTGAAAAATGCTTGGATATTATGTCATCAAAGGCTATGAAATGCGACTGCGGTGGCATTTTTGTACGCTACATGCACCAAGCCTGCTTCACATAAACGATTGAGTATTTATCTATCTAGCTTATCAGAGTTAACTATAAAATTCGCAATTATTATGAAGACAATATTTTTAATTTGGGAAAGTTATACATGCCCTCTAAGCAAACCCGCGTATTGACCTACTCAGTCTACGCAGTTTGGAAGTGGTTGTGTTTTTGCGAAAACGAAGCCACAATCGATTATTACTATGGCTCCGCAATAAGTTAAGAAATGGGCCTACTTGTTGGTGCAGCTCAACACAACGTTTGGTAAGTTGATATAGCCCAGTGGTCCCCAATGTATGGATCAAAACCCAAAGAAGGGTGGAGAAAGGTCAAAAAATGGGTCGCGCAGAGGCGATCGAAACCTGAAATGTAGATTTTCAACGTTGCCACTGCTGGTCTGTCTGTCGCGTAGTACTTAAAGAGTAGACTGCTGCCATTAGAAACGAACCTAGCAACTTGATGCCAAAAATCACCCACACAATCAATATTTTTTCATAACGTTATTTGAAGCTCGGGTCACGAGGTGTGCACCAAACTCAGATTTGGGGCGTGCTTAAAAAAGTTTGGAAACTAAGCGGTTGAAATCTTCCTTTAAATCCATTTGTGTTTAAATAACAAAACCCAATCGACTGGGAAAAGATTCAACTTGGTTTCATTTTGGTCAAATTCGCTTTATCGAGAAAAAAGATTGCAAGCTTTCTGCAAATAATGGCAGTGTCAATGGCCTCAACACTTAAAAAATTAAAAGCAGCTTCCTACTTTCGTTAGATTTTTATGCTGACTTTTCGCGTCGCAGCTGAATGCTGCTTTCAAATTTGCTGTAGTAAAAGGTGGCAATTAACATCAGGTGAATGTTGAAATATTTTCGGGCTACGTACAGGTCGGATTCTGATTACTTGAATAAAAGTTTTTTACTCGCCGGCAAGGTAACGGGAGCTCATTGATGAAACCGTTAAGGTTCCACATATTTGTGATTGAACCATCACAGTACGTCTACATATCATCGCAACTAAATATCTACTGTAGTATAAATGCTGTTGTTACTAAACAGTGTCTAGGGCAGGGGTCGGCAACCTATGGCTCGCGAGCCAGATGTGGCTCTTTTGATGACGGCATCGGGCTCGCTTGATATTTTCTTAACACGATTGT
>JGI24021J15306_10003472_pt1 | contig 17780 bp, 15 predicted proteins | sample Ectturendosymbi1_FD_15306 | JGI IMG/M metagenome (IMG submission 15306)
TCGAGACCAAGACCGAGACCGAGACCGAGATCGAGACCGAGACCGAGACCGAGACTGAGACTCCAAAAAACGGGTTTCGAGACACGTCTCGAGACCGAGACCAAGTCTCGAGACTCCATCACTGGTACACATGCAACGCCTTTAAAAACAATTCCATGAAAAAGGCATGCAGTGAATGACATTTGATCTATTCATATTAGCCAAGGCCACGTCTCTTTTGTTTGTCCGTTTTTGGCATTTTAAAATCTTTATTCAATAGCAATCTACATTAGGCCATTGCTGCATGGCCTGTCTGCATAGCCTCATTACTGCATAGCCTGTCGGCCAAACTAAAATTATATTAAAAGTTAGCACACGCAAAGTTTTGGCACTAGGCTACATGAACAAATAATGATCTGATGGAATGCGCTAAATGTAACTAAGCAGTAGGCATGGGCGTCGTCAGGGGGGGGGGCAAAACGGGCATTTGCTCCCCCTGGAAATTGGGACTAAGCACCGAAATTTTCTATAAAATCTGAACTCAGCAGCTTAATTCCTATTAATTGATTTGATTCTTGCAATGACACCTTATTTGCCGGTGTGACAGTATGACACTCTGCACAAGAGAAAGGTTCACTCTTCTGGTGTCCTGCAGTGATGAGCTTGCAGTTCACTCATGTCCGCTCATGCACCCGCAGAACAGAGATGAGCATTGGACTGGACTTGGATTGGACTGGATCCGGACTATAGCAAATTTTGTTGAATTTGGATTGGATCCGGACTATAAATCTCTTCAAAATTTAGGATCAGGGCCGGATTTGGACTGAGTTAATGGAAAAGAAACGGGGAATTTTTGCTGTGAAAAGGCTGCATTTTTCAAATATTTGGACTTCATTTGGACTTGGACTTTACATTTGAAAAATCTTTTGGACTGTGGCTGGACTTGGACTGAGTTTAAAAAAATTAGGACTGGATCTGGATCGCAAAATATGACAGTCCGCTCATCTCTGCTGCAGAGGTAGGTTGTGAAACTTGCGAGCGGATTGTTCTATTGTTGGTCTTTATTGCATAACAATAACATGGCAACGATTCTTCAAAGGTTCACTTCAAGTTACTGTAATAGGCGTTTTTCAGCATGTGACTATTGAATGCAGACATCTCGGCAGGTAATGCACCGAGACAATGACTGCTGATAGCGACAAGCCGCGTAGTTTTACACTGTGTGAAAAGAAGCATGCTTCCGCAAAGTTTGAGAAATCCGTTGCTAGTGCGAGACTGAGTGTGACGAATTGCCTGAGTGAATAGCTCAATCAAACTACGCTTAAAAACTACGTGCCTTGTTACTTAGCAGGCTTGTGAAAATACGTCTTCATCGTTAAAGTTTGTTTCTGACTTCTGAATGAGCAAGTGCAGATAAATAGGTCTATTTGCTGTGGCGAGTTTTCCTAATACATCTGCTCCATTTTTAAGCCTGCGTGGTGTTCTATCTTTAGTAAACTTGTCCGATAGTCACTGTCATCATGCAGGTCCACTTCTTATTGATTGAAACAGTTTTGCGAGAGTGTCTAACTTTCTTGTTTGTAGAAAGAGCTCGATAATATTGGAATTAGGCGGTTCATGAAACGAAAAAGTATTTCTGATAGCCGAAGTGCAGAAAGCATATCAGCATGAGTGTCCGCAAGGTGGCAAAATGGGCAAATTCCCCCCTGGCAATTGGGACTAAGAACCAAAAATTTCTAGAAAACCTGATCAAGTAAATAAGGATTTTGCTTTGAATGAAAATAGACCTAGTTAACTAGCACTGCAGTAGCAAACGAACGTCAAGATGTATCATCGAAAAACACAATAGATGAGATGGCTGACATCATCACTGGAGACAACGATATCGGTCTCTGGGCCTTCTGGCCAGCCAACATACCGAAAAAAATGCGGGAATATTGGTTTAAATGTGAAACGGTTCTTTTTCACATGGTGATGAAAAGTCATGTTTAAAACATGATGTTCCACAACACAGAAAAGACAGAAACTTGTCGCGGAAATGTGCAATGCTTATTCGTCGCCGGAACCACAATGGCGAAGTAGTTGGCAGAAGCTGACTTTGTTTTTCTCCTTCACAAACTTGTGTTAAATGTTTCACTTGTAGACTGATATGCGCGGATACGACCACATGTGCGCACTTCCATATTAGAAAAGGATCTTCAACTGGAAACACATCTTGAGCGCCTGAGGAGCCACGAGCATTCAATGGAACATATAGATGCCACGATTACATTTAGTCGCAGATGTAATTAATCACTATGATGAATTGATGCAGAACTAGCCAGTCAGGTCATTCGATGCGAGCAATACCGGGAATCGCCTCTGCCTGCAACATTTGTTTTCTGTCGTGAAATTTATTGCTGAGCGAGGACTGGTGTTTAGAGATGATGAAACATTGGATCGCCCAGAAAGTTCTTCCAAAAAAAAAAACTTTTTTCAAGCAAATATCACAAAAAGAAGATGCGATGCTTATAGCGACTGGTTTTGCAACAGTTTCACAAATCGCTAATCACTATCAAATACCATGTTGCATCATAAAGTTTTGTTACAGTTGAGTTAACAAATGTGACGCCACAAGAGCACGACATAAATATTAAGAATATGTGGAAATACTAGTGACTTCATCGATCATCCCCTACATAAACATTTTGTATCCACACATGGGGCCTCCCACCACGCCTGCGACCCAGGCCCCCACGTCTCAATCCGTCGCTGATGTGACTGTTGAACACAGAAATCCGTGGTAGGCAATGCAGCGAGACAATAACTGCTGATAACTAGTGAGCCATATAGTTTTATACTGAGTAAAAAGAAGCATGAGTGAAAAAGAAGCATTGCTGCCAACGATGCGCATTTTTAGGGACTGCTGTTGTAACATTTTCTTTGTGATGTAGAAAGGTAAAGCGTTTTATGAACATGCATTTGCATTGCATCGTCAGCAACCTGCAAAGGATAAGCAAAATGTCGACTTTGCCCCCTTGGAAAAATTTCTGCGGACGCCCATGATACCTGACTATTGCTGCCAAAGAAGCGTTTTTTGGTGATTGTTACCGAAACATGGGGCATTTGCTTTGTAGTGTAGAAAGGATAAAGCGTTTTGCGAACGTCCATTTGCATTTCATCGTCAGCAATGTTCCCTCTGAGTGCGCAAATACTCAGGACCACCAGAACTGTTGCGCAGTGAAATATCATTCTCGCGCACTTGCAACATTCCTAAGCAACGGAAGAGCATGCAAACAAGAAGATATTTGAATGAAATGTTATTTTGTTCGTATTTTGATAAGATTGTATATTCATTATATAAGTCACAAAGTTTGTGATTGATTGAAAATTCCTCTTACTCAGCCCTAAAATAATCATGCTCACTAAAACAAATATTTGCTCAGTGCAAAATTATCTTAGAGGGAACACTGATCGTCAGCAATTTGAAAACGATAAACAAAATGTCGACATTGCCCCACCCCGCAAAAATTTCTGCGGACGCCCATGAATGACCGTGCTTTCTCGCTTTCGTTTTTTCGTTACATTCGTGCTTTCGCTCATTACGATTTATTTATTTCTTTCCATTCTTCTTGTTATTATTTCAATAAAATTACCTGCAATAATAAATGTTATATACAAATTACTATGGGTGTTGTAGACTATTCCAAACGACAATTAAAAGCTGTATGGTTCCCAATTTGAAGAGCACTAATCTAAACTACATCCAAGTGACTACGCTCACTTGCTGCAACATACAAGTCAAACAGCTCTACGCTGACTACGTTAGATCGTTGTTATGTGCCACATTGCTTGCTGGTTCCGTAGCGGGGTAGTGTTAAAGTTTGACCAGTTTCATCACTCAAGCTTCTAAACCAGCGTTTCTCAAACTTTTAATTCCATCGCCCCCCTTTCACCCTCGACACGTCGTTTTCGCCCCACAACCCTGATGAAGCAAACACAAGGTAGCAAATTTAAAGAATTTTATTTAAGAAGTATTAAATAGTTGAACCAGGCCATTGAATATCTGAACTACGCAACTATATTACGTCGCTAATATTACGTTCAGATTTCTTGTGAAAATAATTCACACTGTAGCCGGGCACATAGACGATCCAGACAAAAAATTTAATGGATAAATTGCTTTAGCAACAACCTGCCACGAATAACATAGTAAACTAAATTTTGCAAGAAACTAACAAGTCATACTAGTATGCTACTGAAGTTAACTCAATAATCGATTAGTTGTTGAGCATTTTCGCCCCATTTGTGTTGTTTTGTTCCCCTGTCGCCCCTTTTGGTATTTTCGCCCCCTTGCCTCTCAAAATTGCCCCCAAGGCGGCGATTCCACCCACTTTGAGAAACACTTTAGAATCTAAACCAAGCTTACATTTGTTTCCTAGTAAATGTACGTATGCGAAAGTGACTGATTTACACAATATGGTCCTGTGAACCATTGGGTTCATTGCAAATCGATATCGCATCCCCCCACCAAATTAGCCTGTGTCCGCTACTGACGTTGGTCTTCGCTATTCAAGGATTGTAACCCTCTTTATAAAGCGACCCCTAAAGAAACTTAAAGTTGTCCAAAACCCGACTTTGAATATATGTCTTCTATAGGTGAGACCGTGAGAGCGTCATCCGTCTGAAGTTAACTCGAAATAGTGACTTTAAAACTTGCAAACTTTAGGGTACTTCGTCCAGGCTATTATTGCACTTGATCATGTGAGTTTTTCAAAGCCGTCGCCTATAAGTCTTAACTTCAGCAGCAAACAGAGTTACGCAATGAATTGAGTGAACAAAAAAGTAAAATTGATAAACCAATTGCATAAAAAGCGCCCTTGACACAGTTACCTATCTCTGATTGTTGTCAAACTGTGCTTTCTTAACAAAACGAGTCACTTGAACGCAGACATTTTAGGAACAATATTTGCTCTTTACCTTCTGCAAGGCCCTCTCACCATTATTTCACGGTGGTTCCCAGTGGAACAAAAATTGGCGGACCCTGCGATTTACGTATGGTGTATCAAAGTAAAGTTGTAAAGAATTGTATGGTTGGTGTTATTTTGTGAAGCTAATAGAAACTTGCAAATTTCGTAAAATTCGTGGATTGACAAAACGACTGATGCCCTTTTTTGATTATTTGCTGAAAGTCTGAAAGGGTCTTGGCAGAACTGGGTAGGATTTGTTTTCCTCCTTGTCCCCTTTAAAGTTTTGTTCTCACTGCAACGGTTTGGGCTTACGTTGTTGAATGTGGCCCCTCCTTGAATTGTTTGACCCTCCAGTAACAAAACTTGACGACACGCCTGCGTTAACCTACGTGCTCAGCCGCATTTTGTTTGAAAGGAGAAAATTCTTATTTGCTATAGTGTATACATCAGAAGGAAAAATGTAATAATATTTCCCAATATTTGCGTTTAACTTTATTTCCAATGCGACAGTGTCTTGAAGAATGCTCGACGCTGTAAGAGCAATTCAATCACAAGCTAAAATGAGCAAAGTCATCGCAAGTATTGTCAGGGCTAGTCCAATTTTGGCACGTTTTTGCCTTTTGGTGCAGGTGAGGGACATTTTGGCGTATATTCCATTTGAAAGCTAAAGTTGTTTATAAAATTAACTCCTCAGCTTTCTTTTCTGAGCTCACCGAGTTCATCATCCTGGCATTAAGCGAGACACTACGTTGCGATCTTCTAAAAATTAGAATTTGACAAATCTACTAAAAAGCAGCTCAAAAACCATTAAAACCTTTTTAGGTTGAATTTAGCTACTAATATAAATATAGGCATCACAACCTTGGTTATTAGTATTTGCTTGAATTATGCCATAATGGCAGGGCATGAAATACAGGTTGACAGATTCGCAACACCTTTTGTTTTAAAATTGTAAACTAGTTCAAATATTTATTGATAGAAACATGATAAAAATAAGATTGCTTCAATCTATATGACTGGTGTTCATTTTTGGCGCCGAAGAATAAGCGTCCAAAGCACCTGTGGTGGCGTACGTTGATCCAAGTTGTGATTCAACTGCTTTCGTCGGTTTTTGCTATCAAGCCCAGGCTTCTATAGAACTCAAGCGTGTCTCTGAGAGCTAAAAGTTAGATTTAAACTGTTTAGTTTCGCCTGGCCTAGGCAAAAGATAGATGAATCTGGCCATCACAAATTCGTGGATAACATCTGCAGTGTCCTGAGATAATTTATCCAGAGTCTATTTCCAAAATTCCGAATACCTTGCCAGCTGCTCTGTGGCAACGCAATTAATCTTGGCCAAAAAAGGCAGTTTCTACATCTTTCTAGATTCTTTCTGCAAGGTCAGAAGCCCAGTTGCACCACATTTGTTACAAACAACAAAGCAGCACCGACACAAAAAGCTTACTGAGAAGCTCTTACAACCTAAGTATTGTGCCTATTTCATTCTAGTGTAGATATCGTTCAGTCAAAAGATTAGCAACCTCTTCGCGTTCCACAAACGTCACAAAGCAACCACTTGTCGTTCCTGTGTTTCACCGACCGAGCATATTAAAGAGGAATTTTTGGAATACGGCCAAGGCCGGCGACCAGTGTTTCCTCTAAGAAAATTTTATTACACTGCGCAAATGTTTGTTTTAATGCGTATGCAATTGCGCAACCATGTAAGCACACAACCAGTAAAGCGTTTCGAGCATTGAAACGGCTATGCGATATATATACGAGATTAAATTTGGAATGTTGCAAGTGCGCGAGAACGAGATTTCACTGCGCAAATAGTCTAGTGGTGCTGCGCATTTGCGCACCTCAAAGGGAACGTTGCCGACTCAAGTACTTTTTTGCCAATTCGTTTCTTTTCATGAAAGAAGTTAACGAGAACCACTGGGTGCGCAATAGCCGCCCGCAAATTAATTAATACGTCTTGTGCGTTGACTTGGTTAAGTCAGTCCACTGCGTAGTTGTCTGGATTCCTGACAATCGCTCTAAAACGTTTGCTCTGCAGTACGGATTCAATTTCGCGCGTCACGAAAAATGTGAGATCCAAAAAACGTCAACGTTTCAGATATTAACCATCATGTTTTTCAAAACTTAAGTGAGACCAGCGTAAACTACGGTGTAAAAAATGAAAATTTATTTCCTGACTATGTCGCAATTAAAACAAATAAAAATTGATTCAGAAAATTACGTTTTGTTTCATTGAATTCGAAGCTTTGTGTTTCTATTGAATTGGCATTTAGTCGCAGCCCGCTGTGTAACTTAATAAACATTAACGTCCAATATAAAGTTTGTTTAAACGGTCGTACGCGCACATCTGATCATTGGTGGAGAACACTGCACGGTTGGTCATAACCGGCAGAGTTAATCAAGACAACGGCTGCCACCTCTACAGGTATTCATATTTCGTTTTTTCTTCCACCACGTGACATTTAAAGTGTTCACGTACCGGCGGTTGTTATCTTGGCCTTCTACCAACAAGATTACTGCATACTTTTTTCTCTGATAAAGTTCCCTGTAGCATTACAGCCTCCAGGGTTCGTATAAGGAACCAGTCATTGGTTCGAAATTTCGTCAGCTGAGTTTTAGTTAATAATGCCTCGATTCGTATATTGAATCCCTTTTATCGATATTATCACACCAACAGTGCATGTAACCAAAGACAGTACCACGAATACACTTTCAATTTTCATTCAAGCAATGAACCACGGTAAACAAAAACAAAACTGGAGCAACTAATGTAAAAATATAAATGCGCGGGTTTGATGAAGTGAGATGAAAAAAGTCTGAAATGTGTTACTCTTGAATCGAATTTTTGAGTTTTGCGGTTAGATCTTTCAAAAAACGTTTTTTATAAGATGTTTTTTTTTCTTCAGACGAATGAAGACTTAGATTTTGGGAAAAAAGATGTTTTTGCGGTTAGTGCTGTATCCAGCCTATGCTCCTAAGCTTCATATCAGAAAATGACTGCAAAAAATTTAAACAGGTTTTGTTTTTAACTTCTGCAGCAACAGCTTAAAATTGACATTTTCCAAGATTCATCGCAAAATTCCAACACTCACAATGGACTGCAAAGCAAACAATCTTGCTTTGATGTATACTGCGCGCCTGGAAAGCTGAAGGACATGAGAGCGTCGAGCAAGCAAAAAACGTTTCAATCATAGCGCATCGTGAATGTCAAAAACTGACGAAAAGCAAACTTTTGATTGCTGCGGAGGGACCTCGGTGAAAGGTCAGGTTGGTCGTTTGATCTGCGATGCAGGCTGAAGAAATGCTCTGTGCGATGAAATGCCGCACCGGCTGCCCAACCCTGTATTGAGGAGGGAAGAGGTAAGAAGCGACAGCTCGGACAACCACTTACATCAAACAACCGCGCGACAACAAAAGCTCGTCAGGTGACCAACAATCGAACACCTTCATGAACGCGAATTTGTAAAATTTCGGCTCACAAATTTACAACACGTTTGTAACCGAATGATCTGCCGCTGCTTACAGTGCATATGTATTTCAGCCCATAAAGCCTAACACGTCATAACAGTTGTTTGTCGCAATAACACGGATCTCCATCGCCAATGGGGTCTCCTGGGTTGAAAATGGAAGATTATTACATTTTTGTTTCTAGTCTTTCGCTGACGGTGCCCCTCGTTTTTTGAGCCAACCAAGAACCAAAATCTGGTTACGTACCTGCTACCACAACAGAATTCTTGAGTGCACGTCTTACCTTTGAATTTGCACTTGATCTAAGTCAAATCGTATTTTACTAATCGTTCGTTCCTGTGCGACCATGTGGGCAGCTGTTGCTGCGAGATGGCCAATCGGACGTAAGATAATGGTTTCCTGTGCATCAAAACCAAGTCAGATGTCAATTTTTGCACCGCAGACAAATAGCAGGTGGTGAAAACAAAACAAACTTTTCCATCCCCAAGATCAAGGTGAACTAAGATAGGAAGTTCAAGCAAACAAACTGACCAGAAAACCATTGTTGGAATGTTTTTCTTTGAGCCAGGCACCTAAATACGGCATTCGTCGTGTGGTATCAAACTGATGAACAAAAATAATGCAAGATTTGAGATAGTCGCTAGCTTGCTTTGCCCGCTTTTTAAATCGATCAATAAAATTGCAGCCTTTCGCATAATCTCAACACCTGAAGTGTTCAAACGAACCGCATTGGAGCAGCAAGCACAGGAATTTAACGTTGTTGGCAAAAACAGAATTCTGGCAGGAATCTTAGGCAGCAAACAGAATGACAAAAGCTGGGTTAATATTTAGCAAACAAGCTCGGTCAACTCGGGGTTGCACAACAATCTCCGTGAGGCCAATGGCCGCTGTGAAAAACGACAACGGCAGTATAAACTGTCTTGACGCCTGAGAGCGCAGATTATGTGAAATCCTCATTACTCTCTCTCTTACACGCAACAGCAAAGCAAACAAAATTTAGATTACCTGAGCGCCTGCGCATTCGATGTGCGCCGTCCTTGCAGATATGCGACAATGAAATCGCATATATGGCTAAAACGGAGAGAACGGCCAGAAAGGAGGCTATGATTGCATGAACTGGCAAGTCTGATTTTGCCGCAACAGGAGCTGTGTGATTGCTCGGTTCAACTACAGTAGGCAAACAGAATTTGTTGAACACAACTGAAAGGCAGTTATCACATATGCCCACCGCACCCTGTATTCGGAAATACAATTGATCATGTCAAGCAATACGGGACGTGAGTTTACAAAACTGTTTGCATTTCTGGGTTTGGAAACGATTAGAAGCGCCCTCTACAAACGGACTAAACAATGGACAATTGGTAAGAAAAGATCCTTGACAAATAGAAGCTGTGACTGGCGACTATTGAAAAAGTGTGGTTCAGTGTTTGGTTTTCAAACCGCGTTGATTTTTCGAAAACAGCAGGCCGAAAACATAAACTGCAAAAGTAACTTACCATGAACAATGACGTTCTGATAAAGCTCAGGACCGTGGCAGTTTGCACCAAATGCATCGCACAGGCGCACTTGTATTTTCCACTGCCCCCCTGAAGGTAAGTCGAGGAAGCAAGCGTGCGATCGTGCGAAAATACACCACTTTTCTGAACTCTGTGCAGAACTGCAGATAGAGTAATAACATACGTCAAACGAGACTGATAAGAAATAAGCATTTCGATCTTACACGTATCACTAAAAGTTTGCAGTGAATGCACTGCATTTCAAGCCAAAACAATAAGGAAGTAAATCAATAATCACTCTCGCACTTGGATCTAAACAAGTGGTTCTCAACCATTTCGCTGAAGGGAGCCAAATCCAGACCTACGATTTTGATTAGAGAGCCGCACTAAAAAAACTTTAACACAAGTCAGTTAACACATTTTGTTTTGCTGCAGAGCGGGATCTATACAAAAACTAATACAGTGTACTCTAGTTAATACATCCACTTTGGGACCAGCCACTTTCGGATGTAATAAGCGATTATTGTAATAACCGATTTTCCTATAATTCCAACTAAACAACTCCAAAAGGGTAAAAATGATACGACTGACATTTTGTACTGTATTTATTCAGCACTGAAAATGCTGCGCAAAGTGGTTGACTTAGGTGCAAACGTTTTTCTGAGATGGTCATCAACTTCTGCCTACAGAGCATTAAACATGTCCACCTTCTCAAATGCTATTCCGTCAAGTAAAAACAGTTTGCCTGAATGAGAAATCAGAAGTGGATCGATTAAGCGGTGGTTGGATGTATTACCGGAGTTTTTTAATGGGAAATGCTTAAGAAGATTCCGTTTCAAGCTATTTGGATGTAACAAGCTGTTGGTTGTATTAGCCGATGGTGTATTAATCGGTGTCGTCTGTAGAGGTTTTATTGAAAGACTGCTGAGACCCGCAAGGAGGGTGCATGGGAGCCGCGGTTGAGAACCACTGATCTAAACGATTTCGCTGCTCGCAGCCAACTTATTCCGTAACTCTACTGTATTAGAGGGAGCCAGATACAAATTTCAGAGTGCCAGCGATTTGTAAATAGGTACTAACTGAGCTGAAAGAAACACACAACTTGAATAAATAACTCGAGCTTTGACTTACGGTGTACTTCAGTTAAATGATAAAGAGGTGCTCCATTCCCACGACAATGCCTGATAGGGTTTTACTTTTTAATGAAGTGTTTCAAGAGATAAATAGAATAATCAAATGGAATGGGTAGCCAATTGCAGTCACAATTATCTTCACAATATCATACATAATTATCAGACGCTTCTCGCTACCCGACACATCAGCACTTTCTAACTACACGGCATTACTGTACATCAGGAAAACTGACGATAGAGCCTGCTGATAGCGGATGCAAAACATAAAGATCACCCTCGAAACTGAACTACAGCATACTGGCAGCAAAATAAACTTGAGACTTACTCCTCATCATGCCCCACACCAAGATTGCGAAATAAGCAGAATTAGAGAATAAAAGTTGTTAGTAAAACCGAAGTGCCCATTCCTAGTATTGCATTTGCTGCTGCTTGATCGCTAGGAACTTACATCCATGATACTGACTTAGTTAGAGAGACAAACGACTGTTCCACTCTCAGGCCATTAGCTTTGTTCTTCAGAATGAAACTCTGGTATTTGGCTGATCGCAGGTAAACACAGTTTTACATTTACCTTCATCAGCATTTTTCAATTTTCATTAAAACAAACGTTGCAAACAATTCTGTTCTTTGTTGCAATTGTCTGGGGATACTGACAGACTCGTTGAACCTCAATTTAGCTGTTTGTACAATTACGTTACACTATAGTGTGTCATTCTGGAGTCAGTACTACCATTTCCCTGTCAAAGAATACAAGCAAGCACATATACAGCGATTAGAACAACTGATTTTTCTTGCTCATTGTCGCTACGCCAAGTAGTTCTTGTATTCTGTTACATCCACACAAATACAAGTTTGATGCAAATTTTAAGTCATTAATGTTTCTTATAACGTTTTTCATCGTTTTCCATTATTTGTGGGTATAAGTTAACTTACTAGCTAATAATTTTCTATAATCCCTCACCTTTTCAGTTGTTTTCATAGGATTTAGCTTCTTGAAAAACAATACGGGTTGAGTGTTAAACCATTGAATGCTGATGATTATCCCGCTGACCCACTTCAAAATGTAAGTCTCCCTAATTATGAAAAGCAGTGAGGAAAATCTTTGTAAATTTTAGTTTATAAGAAACGTTACCTGTTGCGTTTTTTGGCCTCTATTTTCACAAGATCCAGCGACGAATCAGGAATAAACGCTGCAAGAGAGCTGCTGAATGAAGTGTTAAGGTACCATCTCACCGAACCGGACGAAGTGTCATAGAGCATCCTTCCAATGGTTGGGTCAGATGTTACCAACCTCGAACCATGCGATTCGTAAGTAGGATACGGGTCATTTGTATACTGCGGGTTCAGAGAGTTGTTGGTACCTGGCGTGCTCACGTTTTCTTTGGAGATGTGAGAGTTCGTGATAGCCGGTGAAAGAGTCGTTTTCATAGCTTCAGCAAAATATTGATTGTAAGAGAAAACCATTTGGTGTCTTCAGCAGTAATTCTACANTATTTATTCGCCCTGAAATAAGTCAACGCAGCACTCATCCGCTGAAAAACGTACCACAAAAGTGCTTATTTCGCTCTTTTATTTACTGAAATCAACAAACCTTTTGTGACAACAGAGCAATTATGTACGGGATTTCCTGTTCCATCGGCATCATCCATGTAGAGAGTGGTCCCGTAACGGCGACCGGAAAGCAGTGACGTCACCAGACAAAAGGTCTTATTACATGGAACTTTAATATGAATGAGGCTTTGCTGGTCAAGCACTTTGCAATAGAATTTTGTGTTTTTCAATGAATGTGAAAGCATCTCCCACTTAAGAATAAAACTCGATTCAGTTACATCAGCCACAGTGAAACTTCGCAGTTGAAGAGTTCTTTCTAAAATCAAAAGACAAGTTTTGAAAAATGGATAAAGAACAGCTTCCAAACAAATCTTTTCTTGTTGAAGAACCAGCCAATCAGAAAATATTGCAAGTAACCTCATTCCAACAATGAAACCATGCAGTAAAGTTACTTTAAGTAGATGAAACACCATGCAGTAAATTTGCTTTTAGTAGATTCCCTTTTTCCAAATAGTCCGAGGTGAAGTCAGCTCGCAACTAAGCAGGAAGCAAATCGCTACTCAGAAAAATCTTTGCTGCATCGAAAGTAATCAAAAGCAAACATCTGGAAGAACATTTCCGACACACCTGAGCAGCTGATGTCCGCAGATCGCTCACTCGTGCCCATACTGTTTTTAGCCAAGCAGCGGTAAATGCCGCAGTCGTGTAGACCGACTCGAGTAACCTGTTTTTGTTAAATTTTATTAAGCATGCAAAAAACATATTAACTACCAGCATTAGTGAGAAAAATTTGAAACAATCGACACATAGTTCAAAGTAAAAGTTCCATCTTCTTTAGAAAAAATCTGACTTCATTTTGTTTTACCGGGAAATAGAGAAATCCTTGAAAAGGTTACTGCAAGAATCCATGCAATAAAATGAATTGGCACGCTATCATTCGTTACCAACTGGTTCTATTACCCTTAAGGTGCTTTGCACTGACAAGGGTGACAGTTTCACTGTTTCGATGTAAGTTCTGCCTCTGCTGCCGTTACTGATTGGATTCAAACTCGCCGTGATTTTTATTGAATCAGCAAAATGAGACCACTCTATTGTTGGCGAAGGGTAACCAGAAGATAGGCAGGTTAAATTTGTGTGACTTCCAATAAACACTGAATTCGAGGCAATAAGATTTGTCACAAATGGTGGGTCTGCAAGACAAAACAAACAACGTAAGTTGTCTACATGCACAGTAGCAAGCTGAGCTCAAACGACTCAACCACAAAAGCCTAAGCTTGAAAGAATGAGAGACTCCAGGCTGAAATCGACGAGCTCCACCATGCGGTTTGCCCCAGGAGAGAATGAGTTGGTGATTTGTACAATAGCTGCATCTAAAGACGCAATGCACACTTTGAGTAATCTTTATTTCAAGTAAAGCAACTGACCGAATGACTCCAAATTATAGTAAATAACCAGGCTGAGTCAGGGTAACAAAATAAAACGAAAACAAAACAATTTTGCAATGAAAACGAAAAACTTATTTTCAGCAACTTTTCAAGTGGTTTGTTACTCTACCGCCATAAAAATATTGTACAGAATATAAAGCAAAAGTTGTTTCAAAAAGATTCGTTTTTATTGCAAGAAACTGACGATACCGCTACAGATCACTCACACCCACTACTTCTTAAACTGGTGTTGGCTGCAGACAAGCTATATATAAGCAGTGATGTATAAACTGCAGGGGGTTGAGCACCACATACAATTCATCGAAAGTCACGCAAACGGTTTTGACCGTTTTGTATTTTTGAAAGTCACAAGAGGGGTTTTAGGGTTGACTGAGAAAGATCTACTAACAAGTGATTACTGGCCAACATCTTCCTGAAGCGTTCTTCTCCTGCAACTACACACTCGAGGACTTGTAACTGACATAAGTGAGCTACAAGGAAAAGATAGCAAAGCAAGCTTACACCGAACGCGCACAGTAGTCTCTGAGAAAACCATTCCCAGCGAGTTCTCTGCTTGGCATCTGTACATCCCACTGTCAATGGCCGTCAGATTAGTGAGTACAAGAGAGTTGCCGTTTGTTGCAATTCTGTGGCTTCCATTGTTAGTTATCTTCAATTTTTCGTGGTACCTAACACCAAAACCAACTTTATATGTGTAACTTATGATCTATACACAGACCAAGATTTCATTCTAACTTCTCTAAAGCATAATCTAAATCAAACATTATCAAGGAAACAGCAGGTATTGAGTTGAATTCGAAGACAACCCTAAGAAAGGTGTAAACTAGCATTAAAAAATGTCACAAGCCAGGAAGGTTTCGAAGATTGGAATACAGACTACCAACCACACAACAGTTTTGAAACCAAGATACATCTCGAAACCACCAATTGTGAATTGAAAACGATAGCCTTATTCGCATTGCAAAAACCACGCTGGGTTAAGATCATTAGCTCTAGGTTAGTGTGATGTAAAATTTTTCGAAAACCAAGAGATCGCTGTGAAAGTGAAATCGCGAAAGTTTAGTTTTTGCACAATTCCAGAAAGAATCGCTTGGACAAAGAGATGCGTGGTCGATATAGGGAAGCATTTCTGGGATACGAGTGCCTAGAACCACATCCAAGATCAGGCAGAACTTTTGACAGCTATGTTTGTGGTATCCTGATAAAAATTGTTTGTCAGGTAGATGTTGACAGAAAAAGTTTGCATAGTGAGCCAATGTCTTTGCTTACTCAGAAGCTTAGTTTGAACAGCTTTTGAAAAATCCGTTTCCTCCAACTGCTGCTGTTTTGTTAAACCTTTACGTATTCCTCGTTTTCTCGTTGTACGAGCGGCAAAGTTCCAACGTTAACTCAAATTTATTTTCTAACTGATATGTGTTAACTGAAAGAAGAACATGTCCGTCACATGTTTTCCTTTTGTTCAATTCCTTTTACAATTACAAATGTAGGTGTGCAACACTCATCACAGTCCACGAGAAACAGTTTAGTAGATATGGGATTATAAAATCAGTCATCGGAAAATTTAGCACTGAAACACATGGGCTAATAAAAAGATTCCATTGCAATTTTCAAATGAATATTCGCAAACGTTTTCTTAACGATAAATGCTAACACACACTCAACTTTTCCTTTGTAAGAAAGTATGCTTCAAAGCCTGGGAAAGATATGAGATGACATTGAAAAATTTTAACTGCAATGCTAGTTTTAAAAGACTTGAATTAATGTCACACGAAAAGGTAAAATACTGTATGATTGAAAATACCGAAATATTTTGCTTCTGGCTATTTCATGGGATTTGTAAGATCAGGCGACCTATATATCGGTGTTAAAACTCTGAATTGATTTTGAAAAATAGTTTTCTTGTCAACTTGAGAAAATCTTGCTCTTCATACACTGCCTTGCTGTATTTCAAGTGTTGAAACAAAACAATTATTTGTATTCAGCAACAGAAAATACACTAGTTATCTTTTCAAAAGAAACCTTACCAGTGCATATTTATACAGTATGGTGAAGCGCTGCTGATGTTGTTGGTATTTATTCTTCCATATTTATGTTACGTACTGTAGTATAAAGTGTATTTGCAAAGCACAAATGGAAACCGGATTATGGTCAGCAATTATATAACTGTAAAGGTCACACTTAATACAGCAAAGCTTGCAAGCTGATCTTATTAATGGGAAACAAATGAATAACACAACGAACGCGAAATTTCGAAAAGGTAGCAATCACCAAAACAATTTACCAGGTGAAAGAAGCTTTTGGCAAAGCATCAGCGCTGCAATGCAAAGTAATGTTCATCCCAAGCTCCACGTCCAAACTGATTTTTAATCGTTTTGTCATCATTGGAGCGTCTAAGAAAAACAAAATACCATCAAAACATATATGCTAAACCCTCTAGAGTTTCAATAGTTGTAAGCCACAGTAGTGGCATACGCAAGTGAATACACTGCACTGCATTTCGCAGGGAAACTAGTTTCGAAATAAATTCAATGCATTCACTTGCGTACGCCACTATGCGGCTGCCAACCAGGGGTGTAGTGGGGCGTGAACGCGTTAAAACGGGGTTCCCACACCCTTTTCACGTTTTGCTTTAAAATGACCTTGAAGCTGTTACAAAATGGTTATATTTTGGATACGTTCCCACGCCTGTTTTGTTAGCGCTACACCCTGCTTACAACTATTGAAAGACTGTTAGGTGCAAGCTTGAATCGTCGCAAAAAGATGAAAGTGGAGCCAAGCAGGCAGATTCCTCACAAGTTGGCCACGAAGCTACAGCCTGTTTTATTACTGTACCCTCAAGATTTGAAATATAGTCACGATAAAGTAGACGTCCGCGTAGTTGTTCATACTGCTCTATGATACAGTACAAATTTTAGGGTCAATGAAGCTTCATTTCAATTAAAAAATGCTGCTAAAATATATCGTAAAACATCTAAAACTCTAATATGTACACCAATCAGTGCGAACAGTCTCTCGTGTCAATCTGATTTGCTGAAAGTCGTTTCCTGGACAGCGTCAGCTAGGACCTTGGTTCGTCAGGGTAACGTAAATGTACATTTGAGCTTTCACTAAAATCTCTATTAAACCGAACCAGCCAACAGTGCAAAAAGTTGGAGAACTGCAAATATCAGAATCGTAATTTCCTCTGTGATCTTAGTGCCGTGAAAACATTTTTGCAAATGTTGTGTTATAAATACAAATGCGATTCGTCTTTTTAGGGCATGATTTGAAAAAACGGTAGATTTTTAGTGCAGTTGCAAAACACAGGTTTTGTGTTTGTGCTCAAACAAAACAGCGTTTCTGTCGACCATCTCAACTCCAGCAGTGTTGTTTGGAAGGCCAACAACATTTGCCTGGCATAAAAAAGCCATATTTTGTGACTTATTATCAAAGAAAAATACTTGATAATGGTTTTACTCAGTAATCTATTAACATTGAAACGGGCATACAGCATTTGAAGTTTCGGATTTTCATCTAGGAAGGAAGACTCGACATCACGTGACCTTTGACAAAAAGGAATCTGGCCAAATCATGCGGAGCGAAAGCCGGAAAATCTGGACAAACTTTCTCTGTTTTTCCAAACAACTTTGTTACTCTAACGTTGTGTTTGTCAAAGTGGCTATGATTTTATAATAAATACTACGGCCAAAGCAAACGATACAACTGACATCTTGCAAACGTTTCGATAACAACTGTTATCATCTTCAGTGCATAGCAATA
>JGI24021J15306_10003473_pt1 | contig 17779 bp, 8 predicted proteins | sample Ectturendosymbi1_FD_15306 | JGI IMG/M metagenome (IMG submission 15306)
TGGTTTTCTAACTAGATCCTGATAAAAAGCAACACAACGCATTCATGCAAAGCTAATACGTTCGCCATGTAAATGATCTTAAAATGAATCACAATTGCAAAACTTCCACTCCTAACAAAATCTGTTCATTTGCCACATTTAATTTGGAAACTTGAAGATTCAAGATCTAAGAGTTTAAAGAGACTGAACGAATTTGTACATAATATTTCTTTACAACTTCAGGTTAAAAAATGAAGCAGAGGCAAAAGCACATTTAAACAATAACTAAAGTCATTACGTTGCATCACTCAACCATGAGCCTGTTTAAAGGTGCTTTGTTTGATATCGTGTTGCTGTTTCAACCTGTATGACAGTGTTTCTCAACCTGTGGGCCAGGGCTGGTGCTAGGAATTGCGGGACCCAATTAGAAAAATGATGGCGGGGTCCCCACTCTATACATAAGCAAAAGTTCGTATATGATTTTATTTTGTGTAGTATGTTCGTCTTTAACTAAAAAATTAAATGCTTGATATATACAAATTTTGAAAGACTATGAAAGCTATATTTATTTTTGTAACACCAAGTATAACAATTCCAGACATAATACCTAAACATAGGTCTTCACTGACCTCTGTACCCTTCGTTCTTATCATCCAAAGCTTGATGTTCTGTCTCACATGAAAATATTATCTTTCAAGTGGTTGTTCGTCGTAGTTTTTTTCTTTGAAAATGTCTAAGCTATAATGGGGATTTAACAGCTTCAGCCAATTCACTTGCAACTAATGAAACATCATTTGAAACCTTGACGATTTTTTCATGCTGTTTGTCAATTTTCGGTCCACTACAAAATCTTTGGTAACACTTAGAAACTCCATGTGGCTTCCAAATGATTCTTTGAATTTTCATGCTTACAAAACCTTGTATGAAGATTACACAAGTTGTTGAATCTACTTGTTGATAATGCACTGGTTGTGTTCTTGCCAAAATGTTTGCAGAAAAAGCTGCAAATTTAACCAGCAGACTGAGAGTACATAAACCAAGGTCTTTCAATACTTCATACCTTTGGAAGTTTCCTCTAACAGTGAAACTTTGAAAACACAGTCTTTTTTATTTTGTGGAAAGCTGTTCATTGGAATATTAGAGGATTTTAATTGCTAACCAATCTTTTAAATCAGACGTCCGCAAATAGTGGGAGACCTTCCACTCGGGGTCGCGAAATAATTTGAATTTACATTTTACATTTGCTATTCTCATTAGACAGAATAAATGCAATCATTTACTGTTTTATGTGCTAAGTTTCGTACAATTTTGTGCAAAAAATTGCTATGGTCAATAGTAGTCTTAAAATTGATGTTTAACTATAAAGTATTTTCCAAAAAATTACATGCTAAAGAAATGTTTGGGTTGCGAGAATTTAGAACTATTTCTAGGGTCGCGCCAAAAAGTATTTGCGGACCCTTGTCTTAAATTTTTATTTATGTGTGCAGGTCAACTAATTGGGTCACCATACATGTTAATTACAACTATGCTCACGAAAGATCTATCACTGCATGATGTTTGGAATTGTTTTTTTCGGTCTGGTAAGTAAGATTTCCGCTTTGGCACTGCTTTTGATGCATTCGGATCATCTTCAATTTGGGTTGTATTTTGAAATAAAATTGTTGGATCGGATTTGGTTTAGAAAACATAAATCCGTTTATCTCTGCTAGCGTCTACCGGGATAGAAAGAAAACAACGCACGTTTCAGTGTCCTAGTATAAGTCTCTTGGAATACCGTAACTCTGTCGCTGCTGGCGTGAGGCCCAATTTGATGAAATCGGTCAAATAGGCTTAAAACCGGCCCTGGCCATAGCCCACTGGTGAGCCATAGCGCAGTTTGCGAGTGGGCCACAGAGTTAGGACAAAATATGTTAGAATACAAATAGACGTCTAATCACTACATAGCATTGAACACATTGGTTATGTTCATCAGCATGATTATCACTGAATTGCATGCAGGAATAAATTCGCTCCTTTAGAATAATGTGCATTTGTTTACGCGTATAAAAGCATAGCCTATGCTAACAAGGTAGTGGGCCACGCAATTTTTACCAAAAGTTATCTGGGCAACGTACGTAAAAAGGTTTAGAAACACTGCTGTAAGATAAGAACTTTTTACATGTTTTAGCGCGCCATGGAATTCCATCACGAAACACTTTATTGTAATGACATTATTTAGGGTGTCGACAGTGGTGGGAACCTTGGTGCCACGCCCCGCATACAGCAATGGTGCCTCTTGGTGGCAATGGGTGGAAACTTTTTTGACTTTTGCAGATAGTACGTAGTAACTCCGTATTGCACCATACCTGACGAAGTGCTTGAATTATTACGTGACCAGAAACAAAACTTCGTTCGTAGAAATGACAAAATGAAAACAGAGTTCTTACGCCGTTGCATAAGCATCACGATTTACAGAATACAGCTTGGAAATATTATTTGCGTAAAGTACACTTTCTATAATACTTTGCGTTTTCTAATCACTCGATATTCACAAATTCACAAACATGACATGCATATCTTGTATGTGAACTATGAACTAAGTTTTACATCACTCTGCTAGACCGTAAGAAGTCTTTATAATTTATTCTTTTTGATTATACGGTATAAGTAAGACTGCAAAAACAAATACACTTTAGTATGGGCGCCGAGTGCAGATAATGCACTTCGTCACATTCAGTGGCGGATCCAGGGGGCAGTTTGGGGCAATTGCCCCCCCAAACGTCTGTGGCGCCCCTTTGCCATAAATGTGCCCCGTTTTGGTGCCCATGGAAGTAGAAACAGAGATAAAAATACTCTAAAATAAACAGTTTTCTCGCTTGGTTAAACGTCAGGATTTACGTGCCGGACTTTACCTCACCTCTCATCGAATGGCGTGAACAATGTTATTTTTTCGTAATAGTGCCACTGTTTCGTTATTTCTTTGCCGCGTGAAAACTTCCCAGCCTTAGTTACGTTATGTAATTACAAACGCAGTCGCTTTCGCTTAACACAGTTCTCGACTTGCCGCTGGCCTGTACGAAACTGGTCTGTTTTACAAGTTTATTTCTAATGCCTGATGACAGCCTCGAAAGGAAAGGCAGCAATGAAGATAGGAACGTAATATGGAAAACTTATAACTGACTCAAGACTTTACAAGCCTCGAAAATGAAAACAAAACACCAGTTTCAGGACTGTTGTCAGTGCAGTTCGTGAGTCCGCAGTATGTCTGCATCGTAGGCAGGACTGGCGTTAGCAAGTGCGGGGCCCGACTGGAAACACTTTTGCGGGGCCCCACTTAGTGTTGTGTAGAAATTTTGTGGGGGTGCATCAAATCATAATGGTAGAAATCGCTATAACACCTGCCTATCAATATATACTTTACACGTGAAAAATGGTTAAAGTGCAATCCACTGAATACAGCACCGATTAAAGCAGTACAAACCGTTTATAAGAGCAGGTTTTTAATATCGCGGAGAAGTAAAAAAATATTTTCTCTTTAGCACTGAAGTCAAAGCAATAGATATGTATATGACATTTTCGCAGACGTTTCGGTAACTTCTGCTACCATCATCAGTACATTGTAACACTTAAGTCATAATGATATAAATCGGTGATGTTAAAAGACGAGGCCTGAAAGGGTGATGCTAAGACCTCTCCAGCAGAGACTTTAATGGACAGCGCCACAACAACCAATAAATATGTATATTGATTGCAGATCTTCCAATAATTTTTAAACTACTCCTTAATTGTTCAAAACAGGCAAGTTCTGTAGTAGCTTTTAACGTCCACGAAAGTTATTCCACTTTGCACCTTTTCAGAATTTTTGCAACTTTCCATTTATTAGGCTATAACTAAGAAATTACAACGCCAATCTGCAAGATTGATGCCATAATCCAGGGTTGGCCAAACGTTTCGAACTGAGGACCAAATTAGCGACTGCCTGGTCACTCGAGGGCTGGATACAGTACGAAGTCAACAAAAGACAGGCAGCAGTCAATCCTGCGTTGCACTGCTGTCCACAGTCGGAAACGTGGTGCTTGAAAAGATGTGCAAGGCGTTTGGCGGACTTTAATAAATTGGTCGGCATGCGGATGCAGACCGCGGACAGTAGTTTGGCCACCCTTGCCATAATCGTTGCTTCGGTAGTAATTCATGATGCAATTTTCACCACAACAACGTCATGAGGATCACTTCACTTGAACCAAATTGTCATTTCTTTTACTACTGTTAGTAATTGTGTTACTTTTGAGGAACCATTAGTTTTTTCACACTTGAAATAGTCATTCATAGTTAAAACTAGGTTTATTTCAATAGTTTTCGTCAATCTCGGGTTGCCTTATGAAATCTCTGCAAGTGGGAACATGAACAACGCTGGTGAAAGACTGATGAAGCAACACGCACACATTTGCAATTACGAACTAAACGATGCCTTCAGAATACAAGTAGTAGTGATTATTGAAATATATCAACAACTATCGAACCGTATTTTGCAACAACTATTGAAACCTGACCGGATAAAAACGAAACGCTTTTTCAACGAAACAGAAAATAGCTTCAAAACGTAAGCCTTCTCTGCCTTAACGAGATGCCATTAAAATAATTTGGCTACGCATTACTGAAGATATGCAATAACCATTCTTACTAAAGAATTTGATGAGGGTGAAACCGCACAGTTGACTTAGATTTTGGTTTTCGTTGGCAGGGGATCCCACGCTTACAAAATACTGTGGGGTCCGCCAGGGTTATTCTTAAAGTTTGACCTTGCTGACCGCAAAGACATTTTGAGAGACCGCAACTGTTTCATCTGAATACCGAGGTGACTGTAAAGCAAAGTTTTCGTGTATTTTGATGGTGGTAGTAAAGCGAGTTCATACTGTATTTTGAGAGACCGTTAGAAAAAATTGAGAACCGTTGTGGTCTCTCAAATCACCTTAAAAACACTGGGCCCCACGTCGGCACTATGCACAAGCAGCTTTGATAGAAAGTGTAAATTTGTGTTGCTTAGTAGGCGAAGCGCGGGGCCCCCCCAATCGGTCAAATCGGCTCAAAACCGACCTTGATCGTAGGTTTGCAACATAAAGGTGAGTGGATGAATTTCTTGACGGAACTAAGCACCTGATTGAACCATAATGCAGCGTGTAAAAAGCTATAGATGTATACGTTAGCAAACAACTTGCCGCTATGTGACAAAAATGCATGGAACGTGCTCGATTACCTCAAAGAATTATGACCTAACTATGCAATTGTGTAATTCCTCACTCCATATACATCAGTGGTTCCCAAACTTTTTTGAACTGTTACCCAAATCAAGGCAGCGGTCATGTCTTATTACTCAATAAAAATTTTTTGCATTTCTTGTCGAAAATTTCTTTTGCAGTAATCGCTCGTAATACAGAACATCAATGTGCTTTTGGTTCTGCGTTACCCCCAGAGAATCGCATATTACCCCTGGGGGGTAATTTACCCCCAGTTTGGGAATCACTGATATACATGGACAACGCAGAGAGGTATTGAATTACTGCTAGGGGCGTAACGAGGTTAGATGGCGCCCGGGGCAAGAAGCAACTTTGGTGCCCCCACGTTCGAACCTGAGGTCTTTCGGAAGCAAAGGTACTGCATTGAAGTGCTGTACTTGGGGTTGCCAGATCACTTGAAATTATTTCAAGGACATTTGGTTTTTCAATGAGATACCGTGAGCTACTTTCCTGGGCGTCCGCAGGGGGGAGAAACGGGCATTTTCCCCGCTCCTGGGAATTGGCACTAAGAAACAAAAATTTTTAGAAAATCTGAAGTCAGCATCTTGATTCCGATTAATTGATTCAATTCTTGCAATAAGACTATTTATCGGTATGGTACTCACACTACACAGGAGCCAGCTTCACTATTCTAGTCAGGGGCGGATTCAGCCAGCAAGGTTAGGGGGGTCGATTTCAGGAATATTTGGTAAAGTTTCATAACAGCTTCGCTACTGTAAGAAGGATGAAGTGTACTTCACAACATAGTTGTGACAAAACAGTGGGCGACAAAATGGCTTTATATCGCGAATGCTGTTTTCCGAATTGTACAAAATTATGGTGAACAAAGTTATTTTCGTAGGATTTAGGGGGGGCGATCGCCCCAATCGCCCACCCATGAACCCGCCCCTGATTCTGGTATGATGCACCGATGAGCTTGCAGTTCGCTCATCACAACTCCGTCTGCAGAGTCACGTTGCATTACTCGCGAGCGCATTGTTCTGCTGTTTCCCTTTGTTGCGTAGCAATAACGTGGCAACGTATTTCCGCATGTGACTGTTGACCTCAGGCATCTTTGGCAGGTGATGCGGCGAAACAGTGACTACTGATAACGGTAAGACACATTTCATACTGTGTGAAAAGCAGCAGGGGTGAATCTGTAGCAATGCTTCCGCAAGTTTGAAAAATCCATTATAGTGTGAGATAGTGGCCAATGTGCCTGATTGAAGAGCTTAAGCTACGCTTATGCAGGTTTCTTTTCACACAGTATAAAACTACATGGCCACCTGTAAATACCACTAGGTTTGCTAAGATCGCTAAGATTGCTAAGACAAGATCACTAAGATTGCTAAGATTGCTAAGATAACTACGATCACTGAGATCACTAAGATCGCTAAGACCGCTAAGACCGCTAAGACCACTAAGATTGCTGAGATCGCTGAGCAATCTTAGCGATGTCAGGGTTCTTGGCGATTTTCGTAATCTTAGCGATCTTAGCCATGTTTTATTACTTATTTGTAGAAAGTGCTCGCAAAATGCCCCCTTCCGACGCCCATGGTGGAGTTCACAATGATAACGAGATTTATGCACCAACTCAGCAACGCTGTAACGGATGACAGAAAGTACACTTTTGTGGCAAACTCGTATACAGTTTCACTTGAAAAAGATTTCAAAATAGATGCGAATGGAGCGCGTGCTTTCATGGGGCATTTTCTTTGTAGTGTAGAAACGGTAAAGCGTTTTGTGAACGTCCATTTGCATTGCAACGTCAACAACCTAAAAAATGTAAGTAATATGATGATGTTGCCCTCTCCTCTGGAAAAATTTCTGCGGACGTCCATGGCTATTTTCACCCTTTCAGCAAGCTTTGAGGTATGGGCAAGTCAGGCTACAGCTAACCATGCGCGAATTGAAAACTACACAAAACATATTACAAATATGATGACACAACCGTTCTTGAATATTTTACTTTTTACGACACAACTGCTCAAATGAAAAAAATCTACACATTGTTCTGTTCATTCACATTGTTTCGGACAATTCTTGGCGCTCAAGGACGTCTGGCAACCATATGTACTTGTGACACTGTTAGGACTTTTCGGGCCCCCCCGCAGCCATTCGGCGCCCTCATAGTGCCAGATGCATGCGGGAATCTTTGGCTTTGGGGTGGCAAAAATTTTAATTCGACCTGATTTTTGCACCACTGTGAGGAAAACGAATAGGAAAGCTTTGCAGGGCGATGATTCTGCTTAAGCGACTTGCCTACGCAGGAAGTTTTTCCTGAATTTTTTAAAATTTTACCCAAATCTTCGCCCCCACCTCGTACGCCTACACCTCTAACGCAGAAACTTTGGCAAAATACTACCTATCTACAGCTCGGTGGATTTAATAATTGATTATACGCGGTCATAAAAATTCGCTCAACATTTGAATATTTGCAGTCCCAAATTGGGGAAATGACGGCGCCTTTCGCCCCCACCTGGCTACGCGTCAGGCAGCAGTGACTGATGGCTGTGTGGTTTTGATCCTTTTGTTGCAATTGCAAACTCGTAGACAACTCACGCTGGCCACGAAAAGAGAAATATGGCACGGTTAGCGAAATCTGCAACCGACAGAAAAACGCTTAGCTTACGGGTTGTTACATCATTCCGCTTACATCATATAAATTTGAGCAGAGAAAATAATCTTCTGGTGAAAACTTTAACTCTTTTTTACTGGTGACTGTGGTGTTGGCGAAGGTTCGTGGTGTTAAATTGGTGATAGGCTGTTAGTCATCTGCGTTTTCTGGCCTGGCTGGATGGAAGCAGATCCACCGCCAGATCAACAGCATTGGAGGTAGCTTCGTCTTCTTCTGGGGCTTCGTAATAGCATACCATGAATTGAAAAATGACTTCATGGAGAGACTAGAGCTTGACTTTGGAGGTATTGATTGTGAATTTGGAGGACTCAGCCCGCTTTCTTCCACTTCTGTTAAACAGTGTCACAACTTTTTCGTTTTTCACGATAGCCATCAGAGCGACCTAAAATGAGAGTGGTGTCCTGGCAAATGCCTTTCATTCACATTTTGCGAATTTTGAATTGTCGCTTCAACAACAAATAAGTTTTTCATGTGCACGTAAATGCTCAAGCTTCGCTTGGAAACGTGATCTATATGAATCTTTTTATTAGAGTCCTTTCGTGGGACATGAGTTGTCACTTCCAAGTCTAAGAAGAACCGTTCTGCTTCTAACCAGGTCAGGAATGCGTTTCAGACACTGTTCTTCACTGATTCCGCTACGGATAGCTAAAGCAGTGGCAAACGCTAACGCGCAGCATGCTTTTATATCTTTGAAATACATTTTGTAAATGTAAGAGATACTGTATGTGTAGCTTGTGAAAAATGAGGGCGATTGTTTGGGAAGCATTTCAAACGTTTTCTGAATTAATGATATGAAGCGCTTGCAAACTGTGGTTATTCCCTGAAAAATTAGGTAGTTCGACCAACAAAAGTAGCCACTTTTTGGCCTATAAAAGGTCACCACTTTTGTGTCTGCTTCTTCTTCTTTTAGGTAATTGTGTGCTTTCAACTTCTCATGATTTCAGTTTAATCTGTTCTGAACGTGAGCTGAAAGTTTTTCCAAAAATTATTAGTGATCGAATAACTGTGAGTCGTCTGTAATACTGACATTAGTGTGAGAGCCACTTTGGAATAGTTGAACCAATATTATGTTACTAGTTTAAGCATGTTTTGACGTCATATTTAGTGACGCCATGGATTTCGCACGCCCGTAGAAACTTCTACAACGTCAACATGAAGTCAAACAGGAAATAGGAGCGGCATCATGCCTGTGGATACAGGTTTTGTGACAAAAAGACACTAGACACTAAAAATTGCAAACTTTGAAACAATATGCCTATCAACTAAGAAATCGCAGCATTTACATGAAGCACTCAACTTTTACGTGTTTTAAGCAGCTGAAACAGTTGTATTTATTTTTCAGATAGAACAGTTTTTCTGAGCATCAGATTTTGTAATCAGCAAAAAGGTTAAAAGCATTTAGTCAACTGCTTGTGAAAGGCTGAAAAGTTGAGATAATAAATGTTTCGTAAATTCGTTTATCCACAAAGAGAGGTCATTGAGGATTATCAACAAACAGACATGAAAATTTATGATTCACTAGCGTTGGTTAACACAAAACAACTCACAGAAAGGCTAAATCATTTTCATGTAAAGCAAAATCATTCCGTGCGCTTACAGATACTTCAAGATTGCCTAAATCTAATCAACTGCCATGTGATTCTCTTGCTTTTTTATTGTTGTTGGACAAAATAACTTACTTTTCCTTCTTTTTCAAACACTGAAGTCAGTTCGCTGGATCCAAAACTAATCGACGATAGACTTGATTCAGAAGACGAACTGCGGTCTGTTGANCTCCAGCTGTCGAAGCTGAACATTGCTTTAATACGTAAGCTTCTGATGGATTCTCCAGTCTCAAGCTGTGTATTCGCAACCAGTTNATAAATCTATAATTATATTTTACACACTTAATCTATTTCATTGCGGTGGATGTACCTGTGTCCTGAAATACTGCAAACGTAAAATCTATACGGTATTTATACATCAGTGACCGGACCAAACATGGACGCCAGAACATGGGCACATAACGGGGTAACTGCCCACTGAGCTATTTGAAAAGAGGCAGAGGGGTCGAATTGTCCTTTTCAATACAAGTCTATTGGTAGCATTATACCGAAATAAGTTCATTGCAGAGTCGCATAAAAAGCAGAACGATTTATCTCATATTTTTTAGATCAAAATTGCACAAAATGTGTAAAAACAGCAATGGCGCCCAATGTGTATGCTTTTCTGTGCTATAGGTACCTAAAGTAATCAACAGTTTTAGGTTAAAGTTGTAGAGTAACCACCTTCAATACCACCAAATACGAACCAGATTCCACAGCCAAAGTGTTCATTGTAATTGGTAGCAAATGTGAACACATGAGGAGACCCTTTCTTAATTAAGTCTATCNAATACTGTTTGTAGTNTTTGTTTTAGGTTGCACTGCGACGTTTCTTGATCTTGCAGTGTTGTAAAGCGTTGTANATTCCATGGAAATGCGCTATGTTGATGTCTGACAACTGGCAGCATTTTGCGAAAAAAAGGTAAGGGTAAAATGCGATGCAATAACCAATCATAAAAAGGTAGCACAACTGAAAACAAGAAATGCATGCAAGACCATGCATGTAATTGAGCAAAAAATAAAAGAAAAAGCCATTTTATTAGTGCCCTCAGCAATTATCTTCACTCCCTCTTCCCATTCACCAGTGGCGTAACTAGCCAGGGCGTACAAAACGTAGCTGAAGGGGGGCACTAGCTAACACTCAGAAGAAACGTTAAGAAATGATCGTGATTCCGGATGTCGTGGATGTCTATACTAGCTAAAAAAATAAAAACCGAAAAACGTAAAAAACAAAAGCCTAATGAAAACCAAAAGAATGATAAATATGAAAGTGTCAGCCGAAGGAGGCCCGGTTTTTACATTTGGCTTGCCAGGGGGGCAGCTCGCCCCCCGGCCTCCGTCAGTTACGCCACTGCCGTTTACTGCTTCAGTGTTGCGGAGAACAACTTATAGCCAATGAAAGAACTTGCCACGAAACACGACAAAAGGCGCATCCAACTACAAAACTAGTACTTTTGCTCAGTTGTTTCAAGCATTTTTCTTCTCGCGAACCCGAGTACATTAAATTTGCTCTCTGCGATCTACACTCAAGTTGTGTGGTTTAAGAAATGCAATGTTAAATCCTGGCATAGTGCGGAAGTTGTAATTTCAAACTAGGAAATAGCGAACTGAAATCATCTTAGTAGCGCAATTTTTACCTTAACCAATACTGTAACGCTGATGACCAGTGCATATTACGTAAGAAGAGGCTGTAAATTGCGGATATCTTTCTTCATCTTCTCGGACCCTATAGCATGTGGCAAAATACTGGATAATCGAAAGTCAACAATTATGGTCAAGAATTTGCTGTTAGCGAAAAAAATAAAAACACTTTACAGGTAAGGTTAGCTAATCAGCTATTTACTCACATTCCTCATNGTNCTCTGCTTAAGGCTGCCGAAAGTGGCAGAAAAGAGAAAGTCAAAGTTGTGGCACTCACGATTTATGCCAGTCCATTGGNGTTATCACGCATAATGGTATATTTAACTTGCANTATGTTTTCCTGACAGTTGGTAAAGTGATATGTTCTATTGGTGAAGTGATATGTTCATTCATAAGAACGGTAATGAGATGTCGTTCAAAGCAACTTTGCATGCTANGTTAAACCGGTTTCTAAATCTTTCAATATTGCAATTCTGTATCTTGGACGTGGCCNATTAAAATTTATATTATATTCCACGTGAAAACCTCTGAAAAAATACCTGCTACAGAAAATATCAAAAACCCTGCGATACGGATGATTTTGCTAAAACGTTTGGTAGACCTTTTTGTTTCGACATTTCTTCACAAAGCACGAGAAAATACGGATAAAATTGAGCCAAGCCTGTGTAGAAACGCTATGTCCCGCTTCGGTGAACTAAAAGTGAAGAAAGTTCACCCGCAACCGTGTTTTCTCCACCAGTGGCACATACCACCATCATTCCTCTGAGATAAGGTGTCGTTTTGAGGCTACCAGCTGTTTCAGTGTAGTGCAGGTGATAAACTATTGTTGAGGGCACTTCGAGCCTAAACATGGTTAGAAAAGAAAATGACGACCAGAGAGACAATGAGAGTTCATACACTGAGGAAGGAAATGACGCTGATGTAATTGCGTACGACTATTTGAAACGATACGATGAGCTAACAGAACAAGAAGACAATGAATGCATTGAGATGGAAGAAGAATGTTGAGGGCACTTCGAGCCTCAGCACTATTTTACACAATATCTGGAACTAGCAAAGAGAAAATGGGCAGACAACACCTTTTCTTCCAACAACTATGGTTATTCGAAGCCCGCGAAATTTTCACGGTATTGTTGATAGTAACAGTGTTTCTCGCAACGTCTACGAAATGTCTCTTGCTTCGTTACTTTGGTCGTTATTTTAATCATCAGTCTGTATTAGAAATAGCCGTGCAAAATCCAGTCGCATGGAAATAACCTTATGATGGACGTTTTGAAAGACAGTTCTTCCCATCATCAGCACCGTAGGTATATGGGGCCAAAGGTTTAAGGGCTACAGCGTTTTGCCTGGAAAAGTATGTTCATGCCCAAAAAGCAATTTAAAAAAAAATACAATTTATCTTGTCTAAGTAATAAAAAGACATATCTAAAGCAACTTTCATCCCATTAACACCAGAAAAGAAATAAACTGACAAAACAACTTTTTTTAAATATTACTATTTCGTTACAATTATTTCACGTTTGCAATGAATTTTGCCAAAAACAAAATATTTGGGAGCTGTATCCACCTTGCCTCTCGCCTATGATCAACACAATTCGTTGAATGAAGCGCAAAGCGTTTGACCAAAAAAATGCAAGAAAAGCGTTTACATGACAAAGGAAGAATGGCTAAATGTCGACATCTCACTTTGTTTCAAAGCTTTTGTCGTTTTCTTCCAAGAAACCTTAGAAACGATAGTCAAAAATGCGCTTTCTAGTAAAAACGCCATGGATTCTGCTCAAGCGCGCCTGTCGATCAGTAACCACTACCGACTAACCACTCTAACAGTTTAGAACCAAAGCGTTACTGATCTCTGCAAGCAAAACTTCCTGAAGTTTTGAATGCTTGATTTCTGTACTTACCGATTTCTTTTCAGTAAGCCTGTGAAAGTATTGAACAAAATTAGACAGACGCTTTATAGGAACACATTAAGATACATATGCAAAAATTTTAACCTATTCTGTTTTTTTTCAAAGTTTGTAACTGTAACTCTCCCTCAGTCTGATATCCACTCACACCTTTATTTTGACATATTAGCAAGTTTTCCAGCTTATGCAATTTTATTAGTGCTTCCCCATCTCAACGTTTGTAGTAGCTTCGTTCCTCGTAGGTCATCCTCTCGTTTTGCTACTGTTGCGTAACCAGACACAGTGCATGTTGAGCCTGCGCTAGAACGGGCGAGCTTCTCTTGCTACTGGCAAGCGCGCAGCACATGAAACGTCACAACTCAACGCATTTACGTAGAGACAGGCCAGACCAGCGGAAATTATGTCACTCTCCATGACAGCAGATGGTAAGCAGCACCCTTAGTACGTTTCAGAATGATGGACTGTCGTAGAAGCTCGTCGAAGATCAAAGATGGTGATGAGCGGCATTGAAGATATAAGTAGCCTATTGTGATGCAAAGTCGCCATTGCTTCTTTCGAGTAAGCTATGGAATTTGGGTTATGTCATTGACAGTGACTTTTTCTCCATTACCCTTGGAAAAAAAACGTTTTGACGATAGTTCACCCCTGCTGTTTTCGAGCTGCATCTACAGTTATTGCTGAGGTTGCAGTTACAGTGGCTGATGATAATGTGGTCAAACAGAGACTCACTTAAATTACGAGTTTCGATTAGTGATAAAAAGCGATCAGTTCCGCTTTGTTTTTCGCAAAGTTGGGTTGAGTGCGCTGTTATCGCTATAAAACCATTAAAGTTTCCGAGTTGCTACAGAACGATTGCATCAAAGGAAAATTGAAAATACTGAGAGTATAAGATGCGACGTGGTGTTCCTTTGGTCCACTCATCGAAGGTTCGATAAACCGCCGCTTTTTTAATTCCGACGTTCAGTGAATAGTTTAATAGTACTTGAAACTTGGAAGCTAAGTCATTGCAGCTTTGTTAATTCCTGACTATAAGATGGTAAAGTCATGAAAATAACAACACGATGTTATGTTCCGGTTGGTAAGTGATACCTTTTTGACAATTTAAAGGAGTGAAACGTCGAAGTCGAAAGGTTATTTTGTCTTATTTTGCTTTCATAAGCTTTCTTCCTGTCGGAATGCTTTAGCTTACTTTGAATATTTTGTTATACAGGAATATTCCCGGAATGCGGCAAAATTAGTTCTTATACAAACCTAAATAATTACTTGTCGGGAATTATAATCGACAACACAATATCTTATAAAGAGAATCGCAATGAGAAATCGCAGCCAAATCGCAACTAGCTGTTCACGGTCAAAATACACCCGCGGCCGCAATGCCTCGTCTTGCAGATGCAGTTAAAGTTGCAAAAAAACTTGCTGGCTGAAATCTTGCTGAGCAAACAAACTTGCTGGCGCGTGGAACCAAACCTGAAAAGATATACAGTTTTTATCAGTCAAAAGGGATGGCCCTCGTAGTCAATAATTTGCTTACAAATACTTTGCTTGCAAATTAATTGTGTGGTAGGTATCTTTTCAACAGTAAAATCAGATATTTTTGTCAAATGAACACAGAAGGTTTCAAACTTGGTAAGCTCATTAATATGGAATTTAATGTTTTTAANATTATCAATTTCATTACACGAGCTATTTTTTCACAGCAAAATCACCGAACGGTTTTTACAACAATATTTACTTTCTACGCTGCGTTTATTTAATTAATAACTCTGAAAACGCTCTTATTTTAAACGAATGTACCGTTGTAAAGAAGAATGCCTATAATATGATAAACCAATGTTTAGCAAACGACACAATTTACCTTTACTGTCCTTTGAGATTCTATGCATTTTTATCTGTGTTGACGTGTTGAGAGTTATCTTAGAGATTTTGCGAACCAAACAATAGTTAAAAGCTCTCCCTAGGGACGCAGGTGGCCGGAGGCATTTCCGTCCCTGCCCTTTCAAAAGTGAGGAACGGGAGCGGAGTTGCCTTCTTGTTAAAGAGTATCACATGCTGGTGTCAAAATATTCTTCCGGTGTCAAAAATCTCGAGTTTTGTCAAATGAATAGTATTTTGGAAAGAAACAAGAGAATTGGTTAGTGTTTACAACTTTTTTGTTTGACATTTTAATTAACACTTTAAAATAACGAATCAACGCCAGAAACAACTGTAACTGAAGACGAACTAGCTTCACAGCAGAAAGTTCACAGCTGTGTTTTGGAACTAGGTTCATAGCGGGATGTTAACAGCTATGTATTCTCACTTACCTAGCTGACGTTTCTAATTCCGGTTGGTAAGTGATACCTACATTTCTCACTTTTAATTGTTTGCTGGAAGTTTCCTTCACTATGTGCAAACTCTTNGGAAAGGGGCCTCAAAATATTTTCAAAATTTGTGATGTTTCATGTGTACAANATGTGGTCTTGAAAAAGGGCCCNTATATTTTTTCACGTTATATCATAAAAGTGTCCCCTATATTTTCCACATACTAAACAGAAGTTTATTCGCNGAAAGCAAGTTAANTTTTTCATTTTTTCTGGGAATTCGCTTCTTCTAGAAAGTCCATTTCACACTGTAACTTGTTGGAAGTAATTTGATTTTAACTTAGTCTTTGTCTACATTTTAAAGTTGTTGATGGGCCCCCTTTGGCACATTTGCACATAAATTTTGCCTCATTTTGAAAAATGTATGACTTGCTTCAGAGCTTCTTAAATGTGGTCCCAGAGTAGTTCATAAATGTTTCAACAAAACAATGCAAAAATTAAGTACGAAACTCTCAAGGGGGGCCCCACGGCACCTCTGAAATAAAGGGGGGACGAGGCGACCGCTTGATTCGCCTCCCCTAATATCCACCATACCCCTGTAGAAAAACACTGTGGAAAAATCGAGTTACAAGCACAAACATCATCAACCTTATAAGCAATTCACCGTCTGCACACTGGCTTGGAAATATTTGAAAACATATCCGTAGGAGAGAGGTGGGAGGCACTCACATCAACGCAGCTGAAAAATTGTGAAAATTTAACATATCTAGCGGAAAATCAAAGAAACATCTTTCGAATGTTTGCAATGTTTTTAAACTTGCAATAAATTGCTCGAAAGTTGGCACGAGCGCGATGGAGACCTGTTTTATTCGTACAGAGATTATCCCCAAAAAAAGTACAAAATGATCGAGATAGTTGAGTAAAACCGGTGTGTTAATTGAGAAAAAAGCGTGGCAAATTTTTCTCTCCGCAATGCTTCTTTTCTCCTACATCTTCGTTTAAAAGTAACCTGTTCAAAAACAGAAAAAACAACGGCTAACTCTACTGCAAACTAGGATTCAAGGGGCAAATGTGGGCAATTGCACCCGAGACGTCTGTGGCGCTCCTTTTATATAATTGCGCTACCTAGCAAGGTAGGCTAGCAAGTCATCACCTAGCAAGCCTACCTAAAGCCAACCATTTACTACTCAAGCTTCAAATAAGCTGTGACTTCAAGCATAGGTTAAATCAAACCACCTAAAATACCTGAAATATCTGCAGAAGAAATGGGTATTCATAATGCTCAAAAATTGCCATTTCTGCTACGTGATAAGAAGCAGGAATGTAGCCTTGCTTATTAACAGTCTTTGCAGCACAACAGCAATAATACAAAATTACTTTGTAAACTAAGAAGAAAATGTCCTATAAATTAAAAGATAGAGTGTGTTCCGTGCTGTAACAATTGCATGTTGTCTTATTTTCTGATGGAAGCGTTCACTAAGGTACAACACCACAAGAAATGAGACAGTTGTCTAACATTTTCAACTCAGAGACATAAAAAGACTAAGTTTTGTTCATCTGTGGCATTTTCATAAAATTATCAATATAGCAAATACTTCAATCTCAAAAAATCATGATTTGGTATAAACAATTACCATTTGGTATAAGTACGCCTACTTGCTCTTATTTGATAGGATCTTTTCAGAACTTTTTTGAAGAAATTTTAACCCACACTTTCTAGGTACAGAAGTTGGTTTGAAGCTTTGCTTTATTTGCTCACTGGAGATTATGGTGGGGGCGTTTTGAAAGGACGGTACTTACACATTACAGTTGCTGTTGGGGACCTTTTGTCAGCATAGTACTTGCACATTACAATTATTCTTTGGGTCCCCTTCGAAAGTAAGGTACTTGCACATTAAAGTTGCTGTTGGGGGCCCCTTTGAAAGCAAGGTACTTAACATTACAATTGCTGTTGGGGTATCTTTGAAAGCAAGATACTTGCACATTACAATTGCTATTGGGGTCTCTTTGAAAGCATGGAATTTTATATAATAATTGCTGTTGGGGGCCCCTTTAAAAGCGAGGTGCTTATACGTTACAGTTGCTGTTGGGAACCCCTTTGCAAGCTGAGTACTTACACATTGCAGTTTCTTTAAGGCCCTTTCAATGAAGTTTAATAGCAGAGTACTTACACATTTCAATGGGTGTTGGGGGCCCCTTTGAAAGCAAGTTACCTTCAGATTTTGCAGTTGCTGTTGGGAGCCCTTTGAAAGCAAGGTACTTGCACATTACAGTTTCTCTAGGGGGTCCCTTTCAAAGCAGAGAACTTACATATTACAGTTTCTTTTAGGGGCCCCTTCAATGAAGTTTGAAAGCAGAGCACTTACACATTTGAATGGCTGTTGGGGGCCCATTTGAAAGCAAATTACCTTCAAATTGCAGTTGCTGTTGGGGGCCCTTGGAAAGCAAAGTACCTGCACATTACAGTTTCTGTAAGGGG
>JGI24021J15306_10003475_pt1 | contig 17778 bp, 12 predicted proteins | sample Ectturendosymbi1_FD_15306 | JGI IMG/M metagenome (IMG submission 15306)
ATTATAGGTACTGTACTAGCTTTGCTGATGAACCGTGATACGATGATCAGTGTGTTGTACATAGCATAGAATAGTAGGCTACTTTCTAGTCGCCTAATTAAGCCTATACCTAATCAGTAATACTAAAAAATGAAAAAATTCGTCAGAAGTATTCTTTTTCAGAAAAGGACTAAATGATTTTGAAGCTAAGTGAATTACGTGTGTTGCGTTTACAAAGTTCGCAAATGAGAGTGAAAAGACCACTGTGACTTTGCGGATATTGAGTACCAAAAACTTATTTCTCACAACGTAACCACGTGGCTATCACTTTATCCTAGCTTGCCTAGGATGCTTCAAATATATCCAGCTTCACATTCATACTTCATGTCCATCGACAATTCAGAATATTGAGAATTCTAAGCAAAGCAGCGTCTGTTGAGGTTGTATCTTGTTTCCCCACTATGAACGCAAGGCTTCAATAGAGACAATCAGATGTAGCTTCCAAGACAAGTTAAATCAGCGTCAAGAAAACTCATAGACAGAGAGAAGGCAAGGGTCGTGACTGTGTATTATTCATGTCAAATGTATCTGCATTGCACAAGTCTTGTGTTGCACATCTGGCTTAATGGACCACTTTATTTGCTGATTTTAAATTCTCTGACTAGATTCCTCCGATTGCAAGCAACTGAATGGGAAAATGTTGAACCATGTGAGTAGTATCTGCTTGAGAGAAATGTTTCTATTGATAAAGCTACACTGTTTGACCAATACCAAAACTTGTTTGAGTTCGTGCGAAAAGGGCATCAACAAGATGCAATTTATTGTTACATGTTGGAACATGAAAGATGGGCAAATATTTTGCAATTTGCAATGCCACGGAATCCTTCAGCGAACGTATAAAGATTGCACAAATTTACTTCAATATTATGGCTCATTACGCTAATGTGGAACAATTTTTTCCTTGATGAAGCCACAGACTTAAAATAAAAAGAAATCTTTCTAACTGAACCAGTTTCTATTCTATTAAAGCTAGTGTGCAATTTAAAACATCTTTCATGCAATTAGTTTCATAATATTGTTGAAGGCGATTTTATATTTTAAAGAAATTTAAGGAAACTGCAAAATATTCATGAGCTAAATAGGACAAATAAATGAGGATTTTGTTTTGTTTGTTTTGACTGAGACATCGTCCACACTGGACGTCTTACTTCAATGCTTAAAACTTATCAATAGGTCTAATTGTTCTTTGACTTGTTAAGTGTAGATAATACGCTCCAGTAAGTGGCAGTCGCAAGTAGCCCTCACGTTTTGCGATGCAAATGTGGCAGCTTATTGAGTTTATTAATACTGTAAATAAACATCGAGAGAAGGGGATCGTCATCTTAACAAATGTAGAGCTTATCCAAGTGGTTCTAAAAGACGTGAAAGAGCATAAGAGGAAAAATGAGAGAGGAAGAAGTTGCAGCCAAGTCAAGAAACATTCAAGTGACTATTTTACAGTGGCAGTGAAGTTCAGCGGAGACATTTATGCGGAACCTGTAAGAGGACAGAAAATCGAAGAACATGTTGTGACAGACTTAGATCTACGTAACGATGAAAATAGACCTAGTTAACCAGCAGTGCAGTAGCAGAAGAACGTCAAGATTTATCATCGGAAAGCACGATAGATGAGATGGCTGACGCTATTACTGGAGGCAACGGTATCTGGGCCCTTTGGGCCCTCTGGGCTCTCTTCTTAAAAAATTATTGGTTGAAATATGAAACAGGTTCTTTTTGACATTGTGATGAAAAGTCATTTTTAAAAACATGATGTTCCACAACACAGAGAAGACAGAAATTTGTAACGGAAATGTACCACAAGCCTTATTCATCGCTAGAACCACAATGACGAAGTATAGTTGACACAAGCTGGCTTTGTTTTTCTCCTTCACAAACTTGTGTTAAATGTTTCACTTGTAGACTGTGTGCGCGGATACGACTAAATGTGTGCATTTCCTTATTAGAAAAGGAACCTTTGACTCGAAGCACACTCTTGAGCGCCTGAGAAGGCACGAGCATTCAATGGAACATGTAGATGCCACGACTGCATTTAGTCGCAGACGTAATTAATCACTATGAAGAATTGATAAAGAACTAGCCAGTCAGGTCAATCAATGCGAACAATATAGGAAATCGCCTCTGCCTGCAACGTTTGCTTTCTGTCGTAAAATTTATTGCTGAGTGAGGACTCGCGTTTAGAGATGATGAAAACGTTGGATCGCCCAGAAAGTTTTTCCAAAAAATTTTCAAAACGTATTTCAAGCAAATATTATAAAAAGAAGAAGCGATGCTTCTGATGACCGGTTTTGCAACAGTTTCACAAACCGCTAGTCATTGTCAAAAACGATGTTGCATCATAAAGTTTTGTTGCAGTTAAGTTAACGGATGTGACGTTACAGGATTACATCATAAATATTAATGACACGTGGAAATACTAATGACTTCATTGATCATTCTTTGCCTAAACATATTGTATCTGCACATGGGGCCTCCCACCACGCCTGGGCCCCACGTCCCCCACCATCTAAATCCGTCGCTGCCTGTACCGTACATGTCGGTAACGTGGCATGATTTCGATTTGTATTGCAGAAAAAGCTCGTGAGCCCGTATTCACATGCGTATGACCCCACTTGGCCATATTTTGCTAAAGTTGGTCCAACCCACGCTAGTGAGTGAAAGATTACCGGCGTATTCGACCACTGCTACCGAGCTTTTTTGCGTAGCGGATTTTGCTGCCCGTCAAATCGGCAACACCACTTTGTTACGTCATAGTCGTGTGACAGATCGGCTATTGGTGCATTAGATAGAATATGTGTCTTCCGAGCGTCATTTATCGTAGCATGTATCGGTTGGCAGGGTGCAACCATCGCGGATCGAGCGTATTCCCGTTTGTTTTTCGTTTTCTTCCAAACGAGTCGGTTACTTTATCAAGGACCTGTTCCACTTTAACACTTATGTAGTTTACAAAGTGTCCTGTCGGTCCTAGTCCTACTACATTCCATTCGTCCTGCTTCGTACCATTTCTCAACCATCGGTTTCCCCGCTACATGCTGCGTTTTGGTCCATACCACATTTTTTTCTTTCTCGATCCAATATAGGTTTCCTTTAACTCGCACCACCACATGTGTCGCAAAACTTGTTACAACCCCTATGGCTTTGTTAATCCTGTCACAACATAGGGTCTTCGTGAGCAGTCACATTCTTTATCGTACTGCTCACTCTGGTCGATATATCGCATTTTTCCGTGCACATACTCTCCATTTCAATATGTAGATTTCTCTTTTTTAATACACAGAAAACCTCGATTGTTTACTTGTATCAAAATAATATGGATAAAGTTTAGAAACCAGAGATGCAAAAAAAAACATTTTAGTAAGATAAACTGAAAAACGCTTCCTGTACTTATTGATGATTTTTGGCGAAATTCCTTTCATCTTCAATTAAGTTATGAAATAAAACGGCACTGGCTTATTTTACCAAGATGACCATTGTCAATGAATAGTTTGCTAGTATTGTCATTGTTCCGATTGGATTAATGAGATCAATGCCATGGTTAAATCCTTACCAACTCAAAATTGTACTAAAACGACAATTGCAAATGGTAAAGCATAGCCACTTTTTATTCAGATTTTGTGAAATTTCATTACAGAATGAAGATATTGATTAGAAGAATCAGCTAGTATTGATATCAACATTTGCGTTCTGTGTGCAGTGTTCAGTAAATTGTGACATTGCAACCGCATCCACGTATAAAATAAATAACTACATTTTATTTATTTTAAAACCAGTAAACACGATGCAGTAAAATTAATAACTTTAAAACGTCGGTGTCGTTTTTTAATTACAACAGTTGAGCTAAAAGTTATAATTTGTATCTATATTTTATTGCTGATTTATCATAATTGTTGACTTTAATAGATATTGCCCGGTATAGTTTGACGAAAAAAAATTGGTAACCGCTTCAGGTGCTTGCTGCTTCAAAAAGATTTGGTTGGATACTTGTTCAATTCGGTGTTGATATATATACCTATCTATCTACTACAACGAAGAGGCAACTATGCAAATCAAGAAAGATTTTGGTTCAGTTTTGTTACAGACGAAGACATGAATAACTGTAAGTTGTTTTCAAGAATGTAAACAACTCCTACGATGACCACCATCGGCTGAAGCGAATTATGGCACATATCGGAAATAATGGATTAGCTTTTTCACCTTTCTGTTACCAAACCGTATGACATTGAATAAAGAAATGTCGCTATTTTTGTGTCCATTTAAACCCCAGTGTTTTAAAATCACCTTACAATTTCAGAAACTATGCGTATCACAATTAATCTCGTGGTGAGGAAAACAGCAGTAAAAAAAACAACAAATGATTGAACCTTTATACTTTATTTCAATGTAGCTATGAACTTGTATTTAGGGCGTTTCGTCAGAACCAGCCACTAAGGTACGTTCATTCGGCTGTAAAGTAGACCCTGCAAAGAGGCTTGACAAAGCTTTCAAAAGCCATTCATGAAACCTGTAAAAGTCATTAATGGAACCATTGATGCCCACCTAAGCGTGTAACGCAATTTATCTCAATTATTTAACGGAAAGTCGGCATCGAAGAAATGCAAGCCTATCCACTTTTGTCATAGGTCTGATAACATCGTTTCAACTTTTCCGACTTAACGCTGCTTACGCAAGGCGTTCAATTGAAAAAAACTTCTTCACCAATACCAAGATCTTCCTAGAAAAAAGGCTGTATCGCTGTTCCTACATCGCTTAACAGAACCAGCTGTGTACTGCAGCTTAGAGAGAAACGAAGTGTAGGTATATAAGCATGGTTTGTTGCGAACCGAAGGTTGAGTGGTGCAATTGTGCATCTACGAAAGCGGAAGGCTTCTCGTTTGCATGCGTAATTCAAAGCTTATCCTCAATAGAAAGAATTGGTTACAAAGTTTGAAACAACTTTCAAACTGTAACGCTGCAGGCGAAATGCTACAATACAGAAGAAGTTTCAAGGTACACAAGGAAGGCTAAAGATTGTGTTGGTTTAGCTGGTAATTTCCTAGCCAATCATTAAAATCGCCAATCAAATAGGAGCACTGAACTTGAGATTATGTGCGAAACTTTGGTAACTACTACTGAATATAAGAAGCCTCAACATTTTCGATATGTCTTCTACCGTATGGGCTGGCTGTAACCGTCATTTTCCTTTGATATCACATTGATTCAGAGAATGCTCATGTGCTTTTTGTTAAAAAGCGGTAAGTATCATGATTGGCAAATAACAGAAAAAGCAAACGTCCATAAGAGAAAGCCATTTGACGTTTTGCAGAAAATATTCCCACGTTTTTACATAATGTTTGGGGGGAGTTGCGTAATCTAATTTTAATTCACTTGACGAAGAAGGGCTTAGGTTTAGTATCAAGCGTGATCAGAAACAGCACGATTTTCGAGTAGTGTCCGTGAAGCGAACGTTGCATATTGTAACAATGAGCTTGATGCTAAAAGCTGTACGTCATGTAACTAATATCTGCACTATACTGTTGTGTAGAACAACATTAAGAAAAATTTGAATGCATCTTTGTCTCTATCCAACTAGATAAAAAGAAGAAAAATTTTGACAATAGCTGTCATTTTTAAAAATTTACAAAACTGCAATAAACGCTAGTGGAGGAACGATATCAAATATGTTATAAAAAATGTTGGACATTTGTTCATTGGTGTGCTATTTACATACTTTTTCTGAAAATTATGGCAAGCAAGAACAAAAATGTCCTGTTTGCTTGAATTCATATCTCTGTCTATTTTGTACCAGTGGCTTACATCTGGTTGCAAGCCTCTTGTAATTGGGATAAAACACGATTTGCCTTCGTTACAGTTACTGAATATTAGCTTAAATAATTGATAAGGAGTACGATTCACTTGGACAATACAAAGTTTGTCGACGTTGTAGCAAGGGCGGCTTAACAATAGTAGCAATTGCTATGGGCTCCACTTCCTTTTCTATTAACTTTTTCTTTATTATATGTATATACTTTATTGTATGTATATTTTTTTACCCTTCTCCACCCTTCTTTGGGTTTTGATCCACACTTTGGGAAACACAGGGCTAGATCAACTTACCAACCGTTGTGTGAAAGCTGCGGCGACAAATATTTCTTAACTTTGGTGCGGAGCCGTGGTAATAATCGATTGTGACTTCGGTACACGAAAAGTAGAAGTACTGAATAGCCTTATAATGAAAATAATAGGATTTTTGTGACATAGTTTTCGCAAATACACAACCGTTTTCACACTTTGCGTAGACTGAGTGGGTCAGACATATGCAGGTTTAAAGAGGGATGTATAGCTAACCGCAATTAAAAAATCGTCTTTCAAATAATTGTGAATTTATTGTTAACTCTTAAAAGTTAGATAGATAAATATATATTCGTTTATGGGAAGCAGGCTTAGTGCAAGTAGCGTACAACAATGCTACCGCAGTTGCATTTCATAGCGTTTGATGACACAAAATCCAAACATTTTGCAAACGTTTTGAGGGATTCTAGAGTGTGCATTATCAGTTGCATACGTCAACCAGTCGCTCAAGAATTGGACAAGATCCACGTCTTAGTCTATATGAGCGAAATTTTTGTAGACCTACTTTGGGAGTCGGTGTCTTAGTTAGAGCAAAGTCACTACTCGGATTCGATTGAACGTGTATTGGTGTGTATCAGAAGCGCGTAAATATAAAAAGCGCAATCACAATGACGGCCACGATGACTTATTGCTCAACTGCAAGGTTGGCTGGAAAAAGCATACTGCAAATCTTGCTCTCATAGAGCATCGAGATTTTCACAAACGCATTCGCAAGGAAGTTTTACGAGCAAATGGTGGTTTTCATTCAGAGTAGAAACCTGGAAATTTATTAGCAACAACATTTAAAACTTGTCGATTCAATGAAAGCAGACTTTTTGCCGGCTTAAATATGTACAGAATCATTCCGAAAAAAAGTGCCATAAAAAGGCACATTTTATTGATGGTGGTTTAAAAACAAGGGGCATTATGTATTTAAATATTGAGACTTGGTTGTTGTTTGTCCCCCCTTATCAACAATTTCTGGTTACGCGCCTGGGCCACATGCAGCAATTCCCCGACATTGATTGATTATATTGTCATAAATGGCATTATTTTCAATATCATCACATCACATTGAGATGTTCTATATAAAGATATAAGTTGCGTCACGTTCTTTTAGAATTTTAGATACTTTCAAAGTGATGTGGCATCTACTCACCAGCCATCGGTTAGTGTATTATGAATCATCTTCTCCAATGTTGGAAAATTATTTGCGCATTTATTTATCGTGACCATCTTAAAGTGGAAAACGGCCAAATTTGTAAACTTAAAATAGTTACAGTATGAAAGAAAGGAGCACCGTAGGGCCAAACAGTCTGAACAGCCTGATTCTAATGAGTACAGAGCAAGGTCTCAAACACGCGACCCGCGATGTCTTTTGGAAATTTTCAAATAATTGACTTTTACGTTATTTATTTTATTCACAGGTAAGGGCTCGGCTAAAGAGTGAACAAGTTCCTTTCAAACGAATGTAGAGACGGCTAGGAATTATTTCCCTATAACTCACAATGCCTCTCGCAGAAAATAAGATGTGAAAGCTGTTTTTAGAAATGTTCAGGTACTGCAATTGTTGCATCAGGGCCATAATACGGCCTTCGGGTAGTCATAATGCGGTCCTGAGGTTACTTTGTAATTCTCATTTGGCCCTCGGAGCAATTTGAGTTTGAGACCCCTGGTATAGAGCATGAACGTCTGTGTGAAATGACACTCCAGTATCATAAAAAATTTCTTAGGCAAAATCTAGAAAACGCAATCGTACTTAGTAGGTTTGGTGTTTCAGACAATCGACTTCGACATATATACTTAGAAAACACCTTCTAGATATAGATGTAGCACTGGGCAAAGTGGTTGATTAGTCTGGAAATATTTCTGTTCTTGTACTTGTGAGCTGTGCAGTACTGTATTCCTTCTTTGTAAAAAGATGAGCAGGCCGTATTTCGTTTTGGTGAAGAAGCTACGTAGCTCATAATGTTCAGCAGCTGCTATTTAAGGCCAGGTTTTTCGTACTTCCGGAATTTAGTATTGTAGTCGTGTGGATTCCCATGCACTTTATGATTTAACAGGTGCTCAAATGTATTTTTAATTTAGGTACTAGCGCTTACCTTAATTTTTCCCTTATTCAAAACTGTAAAACAAAAGCGTCGTTTTGCTTACAGAGGCTCTAAGCTATGGAATGCCATTCCGAAAAACTCATCAAATAGACCGTACCGTTCTTTTGTAAAATTATACAAGCAGCTGCTTTTTCAACAATAGTTTTAATTGCCCCTTAATATTGTATATATGTGTGTCATTTTCTGTTGTTATAAGCAGGTAGTTGCCGGTTCTCTGTAATTAGTTCGACGCTAGCCCCACTGTTTGTTGCAATTCGATTCTTGCTAACTATTTCATACGGCTTTTTCTGTTGTACTTCTTGGGTTTTCTTTTTTTGGGTTTTCTTTTTGTTTCCTTTCTTCCTCTGCGTTAAGCATAATCTTTGATTGGCTTTCTCTTTGTTCATTTTTAAGGGTTGGCTGACTTGTTGACCTCGCGGTCATTTCGCCTATTCTCGCATTCTTTACTTAGAATAATGATATGCTCATACCACGCGGAAAAGTATAATTGATTGATTGATCGATCTACTGCAGTAAACTACTAACTGCTTTTCAGTGCACGGCTGTACTATTGAGAATCTCAATAAAGCGCAAAGTTTCATTCCAACATTCTTGGACCTTACTGATTGTGCGTTTCCACGTTCATCCATTCGTCCTATAGACTCAATGGGTTGTGGCTTTCAGAGATGTTTTGCAAGAGATTTTCTCAGCAGATGTGAGTTTGAAATTATATCTATAAAAGCAATGAGAAGATAGCCTCAACCAAATGAACTAGGACCACCCATAGATTTTACTCAGAGCTCATAGTTTCCTTTCCCTTTGTAAATTTCCTTCCAACTTTCCTGGAATTGTACTGCTGGTTTTCGGATGGTTGTTTCGGCGTGACGTACTGCTGATGTCGAACATGCGTCATTCGACGAATATAATTTTGAAAAGAGTAACATAGATTTTTAGTGAATGGTGACTTCATGTTTTCACAGATTTTTTGTAAAGATCGGCCGAGCTAAGGAAGAGAAAAAAATCTGAAATGTTTAATTCGAGCTCATGCAATGCTCCGAAACTCTTGTGTTCAACAAAATATTTCTTTTTGATAATGCTGGTCTTTTTCGGTCTTCCGTGGAACAACAGGAGCACAGGCATGCTGGATTCATTATTCTGCCAGCCAGGAGATTCCACTGCTTGTAGCTACGGCGGAGTTTGCAAACCGTTTGCTTATCAGGATTTTGACATCCAGAACAACGGCATGCTGATCACGCGTGTGCAGCACATTTGCCACTGCCACGCTGTTCAGTGTTACAAAGAACGTTTCGATCCAGTCTGCGGCGACGATGGCAGGTGAGTTTCGTGGTTTCCAAAGGACTTCGCGCAACGTAATATACAATCCCACGGCAACTTCAGTGACGTCACAAAATTGCAGTGGAAAATTTTTTCTGAAACATAAAATACCTTGTGAAAAATTTGAAAGATATTGAATATATCAGTTATCTATCAAAAAAGCACTTTTTACGAAAGACTATAGAAAAAACAACAACTAGAAAATATAAACTCTGTTTGAGGCAGTGAAGCGATTATGAAAGCGTGCAGCTGAAATTCCTTTTCCTCGAATTTGCGTTTTACTGCATCCGAAGATCAGCCGCATGTGCAAAGTCATCTTGATTAAATATTTGCGCGTGGATAAGAGACCAAAGATGATTTTAGGAACATTAACGTCTATGATCATGAACCAGTCAAATATACAAAGTTCTGTTTTATTCTGCTTTAAGCTGCACACCAACTCATATTCTGTGAAAACTCACCCCTCATTTCTGGCTGTTTCCTTTCGATCCTAGGAAAATTATTGTAATAAGATTAACATTAATCATATTTTTGCAACTGTGTATGTACTGCCAGCAATATTCTTGAATTGTTCAAAATTACCAAACAAAAATCCGGGGCAGGTGTTTTATGTTAAGAACGTTCAAGAAAAACTGATTAAGTAGAGAGGAACTGAAAATGGTAAATTTTGAAACATTAAGCACTGTTTTGAACAATGTTCATGAGCAAAGATGACATATACGAAAAATAATCCAGAATTCTCATCAAAATCACGCACAAGAGAAATTCTATTTGATTCCCTAGAATTGATGGCAATTAAGTTTACATTAATCTCTAGCTGGACAAACAGGTTTTCAAACAAGCAGAAAGATTTTTTTTGATTTCTTTGCCGAAGTGGAGAAATGAAGAAAATAATTAAACAAAAAGTGCTAAAATCAGAAGAGATAATGAATTTTAAATGCAAAAGTGTGATGAACTTATAAAAAAAGAAAAAGGCTGGTATTAAAATTTTATTACAGAGATATACCTTCATCCACAAAGACGATTGCATTTTGTGAATCTTTTTATCTTCTGTACATATGTAAATAATAGCAATATCATTTTCGCTTTGTTCCGTTTGTTGTTTTCGTAAATTCGTTTCAAAGTGTAGATTTTTTCAAATAAATTTTATTGCAACAAACAGAGAATAAAGTAAAAAAGATACGAATTAATGTACATTTGCAAGAATCAAACCGTCATAGCATTTTTGCTCTGATAGAAAAACAATGAAAATGGTCCACATATTTTTGATATGAAAATATTGGAAACTTTGTAATAATTGGAAACTACGGCTGAATTTCAGTATTGCGAGACTACACTTTCCAGAGTAGATGAAAACGTATCTAGTGTTGAAACGTTCACAACCAAGTTAAAATTGTGCCAACAAACAAAAGTGACGGAATTTCTCCAAAGAAATGGAAAATACCATTGCAATGAGTGCACGTTGCCTGGAGTTACATTTCTTTAAACCTTAATGCTGCAGCAATTTCTCATCGACACGTCGTGTTTTAAACATATAAACATTATTTGCAGTTTAATCAATGCAAGGGCGTGTATATACCAGTGATGTAACCAGCCCAAAATTTTTGGGGTCCAAATCTTTTGGCTTTAAGCGAGCAATATTTTGTTTGGGACACCGCCTCGCAAAGCACAAAATGACAAGATATGCCAGAAATTTGGGGTGCCACGAACCCTTTGTCCCCTGACTGCGCCTATGGTATGTACTAGACACATTTTTGCCTCATCATTGACGAAGTCAAATCTATAGCGAGCGTTTTCCTAGAGATGCCGGAAGGATCAACAGTTTCTGACATACTTCGGTGTAAACCTATACAGTATTACGACGTTCCTATTCACGCATGGTCAACAGACTATTCACAAACTAGGTTTCTGAAATAAAGGCCTGGTGTGAAAGAAAGTTTAAACTAACTGCACTTAAAATCAGCATTACTATTGCTTGTGTAAGGTGCTTAACCTTTTTTTCCATACCATAGCCTGCTGTTATTTCCTGCTGTATGAATGTTGAAAAGGCTTTTACCAGAAACTTATTCAAGGCTTGCTTTGCCATATTGTTGTGGTGCAATACATATTTCTAACAAATGCATTTATGAAACACTTGTGTTGCTGAAAATTATTTGAAGGCATGAAAACCAAAACAAATTTAATTCCTTTTGGTTATTGCATTGATTATTATTATCCAACAAATGCATGCAGAGTTTTTGTCCATGAAAAAACAGACAAATGAAAACGTTATCTCGGGGATTTAAAATCAAAGAAACTGGTGAATCGTCGCCACTGCAAATCTCATTTAGAACCAGTATTTTATTTCACCATTTCCTACATCTCACTGCGGATTGCAATTTAAATTAATATTTTATGTCAGTTATACATCAAAAACTAAATATGAATTCACCAGTGACTTTACTCTTTTTCGGTTTTTATTGCCGTCACACTTCGTTGCAATTAAAACACCGTAAAACGTTAAGTAAAGGAAATGCAATGACCATGTCACTTTTCAGTCTGATTGGCATTTCACCAAAACTTTTAGGACAAGAATCTATTTAATTATGCAGATTATCAACACAAGGATTGCAAATTGCGTACCATCACCAAGAGTAGGAAAATCGCAACGCCAAGCTAAGATTAGATGAAATGAAAACTTAATGGCGCGACGATGCGTGCGGTGCCATCAGCAGACTTAACATCGCAGCGACGAAATAGATAAAGAAAGTTACTTTCGTTGAAGATTACACTCGCCTGCGTGAATTGTGCCACTAAATGTTAGCCGTCCCTAATATCTGCACAGCGAAAAGTCAAATCCTGTGCACAGGTTTTAATGCAATTGTTCATCTTGTACATTGATAGAGTTAAATCTAATTCAGGATTTCGGTTAACGGTAGAGCTTGAGAGCTTTAGAAAGCATTAAAATCTCCTGATATTCTGATTGGTCCTAAGAACTCGTGAGCTAATCGACATCATCGATTGCCAAGCTCGAAATCAGCACTTGACAAAAAGTTGACGGGACTTATCGGCAGCTGAGACCTTGACATGTATGCGCCCTACTTATTCGATTGATCAATGATTTTGACGTATTTCACGAGTGCAGTTGGGGCAGAATGGCGCATTGATTTGTTGAGTAAAAGCTGAAAACGCTTACAATGGTTGGAAAACCCTTTTTCTAGCATCACGGGCCTAAATCAGTTCGGTGTTCAATCAGTTTGAGCGCTTGCGGCTGTGCACACACCGTTTATTGATGCAGGTTGCGCACATCCACCTGGCCATTATGCTTTCAGAAATGCTCTGATCTTGTCCATGGGCGTCGGAAGGATTTTTCCAGGCTGGGGGCAATAGTGTTTTTTTCCAGGGGTAGCCTAAAAGATTTTTTCCACGAGGGACCAACAGTGGTGAAATTTCATTTTACCTACTTGAAACTAAAAGAAGAACCTTATTTCGCTGAAACTTTAATAGGGAAATATTAAATTTCAAAATCCAGTGGGGTTTGGCTCCACCTGCTCCCCCTTCCGACGCCCATGATCTTGTCTATACGGTATTTGTGAAATAACAGTCATGTGGAAAACCCTATCCATAACACCTTGCTGTTTTCATTGGGAACAGTGGAGATTCAAATATCGAAAACATATTATTTAATTCGACGTTTCGACTTAGCCATTAGCCATTTTCAGGAAAAAAGCACTAAAATACACGGAAAGTGAAGCTGCGGTTTGAAGGCATTCGTGCTATATTGCACAATAAAGACCATTATGTGGTAAATAACAGTGACGGAATAGATGAACCGTTCTCAATGACATACGGTTGGTGTTCCCATATTGGAAGAAACTCAAATACAGTAGAAATGCTTTTGACAGACAATGCATTCCAATATTTGTGTCTGTCTAAAATTAAACCAGTGCCTCGGGCTGGCCAGAAAATACTTATATACTTCGGAGCGTTGATCGAATTTACGTCTGGTATTTCGGGTTACCAAATTTCGGTAAGTCTGTCAAATGTAAGTAAAGCAGGCTTGCAGGTGGAAGTTAGGTTCCAAACAATGTTTGAACTACAACGATAATTTTGTTTGTCTTTGCATGGAAAAAGTTTTCCTAACTTGCTGGTTTCATGTGTAAACCGAAACTGAACGGGAATGATCGCATAGCGCTGTACAAATCTTTTAATTTATCTTTTTTGGGGGGGCTCGTGTTTTTCATGAAGACTTCTTCTCTCACTGTTGATAGTTAAGTATAAGCTAATACCTCTGAGAATGTTTATATTTGTTACGAATTAATTACCTACAATGTGGTTCTAGTTATTACTCGTACTAGCTACGCTAAGTATTTCCTGGCTATTCACAATGCTCTCGTAGTAGCTACTAACTTGAGGAAGTTGAATTCAACACTGAGGAATTGGATGCTAATTATCTAGAGCAGCGTTTCTCAAACTTTGTCTCGCTGTTGACCCCTTTTCACTGACACCAGGAACCCTTTGTTTTGTCAACATTTTTCGATTAATGAGAAATTAGATTTGGCCGCTTTTTAGCGCGAGCACCTCATTCTCCCCGGAAAGAAGCAAATTTCAGGCTTCGGCCTGCAGTCAGTTGCCGTCGCCAAAATCAAAAAGAAAAGGTCAGTCTACTTGCAACATGGACAGGTCAGACTACAGCTGTGGTGTCATTAAGCTGAATAATGGCCCAAATGGGCGGATAAAAACTAGCCGACTTTCTTGATTTAAGTTTCGTTTTCAGACACCCTAAAACACGTTCGTGGACCCTTAACAGGTTCACGGACTCCAGGTTAAGAACCGCTGATCTAGAGCCTTGTGCCAGGCGAGTTAACCCGCTGGGGTTGCGAGTGCCAGTGTCAAGCGAAATTTCTGACTCGCGAAATTTCAGACGTCACGCCATGTGCGCATGCACAGAGTGATATTCTACATATCAAATACGCTGAGAAAACTGATGACTAGGGCTCAGGGTTTAGTGTTTAGGTAAGTGGGTCGGGTTAGGGTAAGAAAAAGAAAAATAATTGAGATCTAAAACTCAGTCCAATATTTTTAGCGGCTACAGCTATTCCCGTACTAGCTTGTTGCGTGTATATGTCATCTAAACAAAAAGTTTTAATTTACACAATAAACATAAAAAAATAAACGCCAAACTTAATTCTTTTACTCTGGGAAGCAAAACCACGGACAAACCATAATAGGTCAGAAATTTCGCAGAGGTCAGAGATTTTGCTTGACACCGGCACTAAAACTTCGGGTGTGGGCGCCTTGGAGTGCCGCGTGAGGCTAAATGAGATTTTACGCGGACACCATCACTAATTCGACGAACAACTTCTGGATTATATTTTACGAGCTATGACTCAGCTTTCTGAAAGTATGCGGATATTTGAAAATTTCAACAAGGATGCTTTTACTACATCTCAAGTATTAAATGGTTGAAACGGGATGAGTTACTTAGCAATCGTATCTTTTATTTTCTTTTCATTTTCAGCAAAATGATGTCCAGACGCCGCGGGTAGTTTTAGCGGAATTTAAGAACTGCATTAACCCCACAATTAGAATAGTTGTGGGCGCAGGTTTATTTTCTTTGGCGTGCGGTTGCCGGTGAAAAATAAGCTGGTTCAAAGGAGGCACGGTTGTTTTCTGGTTGTTTTCTACACTTTCTTTAAGTTGGAGATGGTTCTGTTGAGGGTGGCGACAGAAAGTGCAACCCCTCAGAACTCTATGTTGAATGCCAATAAATTGGACTCTGTTCGGTGTTGAACTTACAAAGAATTAAGCTGTTGACGTGTCACTCCAGTTTGCGAACGGTGCCTTTTACATCTTTTCAGAGCTAATACAACTTTTGCATCGTCACTTATCAGTACGGGCTGGCAGAGGGTACAATATAAAACTGTTGGTGTTTTTACAAGCTACTTTAAAATGCACAGGACCCATTACAACAGGCAATGCCTTGAAGCTAAGCAGTGCATCATTCAAGCACCGATTCGAGAGAGATGCAAGGGATTTTGTGCAACAAATTGCCCAGGTAAGAAAGATGAGAATATCTTAGTTTTGTGACATGATTTGCTTTTGATTCCTGTTGCAGTTTTGCCCTGAAAATTTTAGTTGGCCTTACACAACAATCACTGACGCACTCAGTGTTTTCAATGTGGCATGAATTGCGTTGCATGCAAACATAGCGTTGTAAAACCTTCCGATAAAACAAAAAGATACATCGAACGACAGCGAAAATAGCAGCGTGCTGTTTTCTTCTTTATCCAACTATGTTCCGGACTCCTTCGGTGTCTTTATTTAGCATGTACGTTTACCTAGAAGATTTGTATATTAGTTTGCTTTTCGAAAATAGGAAGTCAACTACGAGTATCCTGGTATAATATATTTAATTTAGTTGAAAAATAATCCCTATGAACAAATATCTACAGCAGAGCGCTGGTGATATCAACTAAAGTCTTTACAGTGGCTTTTTTATCTTGTGATTTGCCAAGTTAGCAAATGACGGGTTCATCGATAAGTCCACTCTGTCAATTCCGCAAAAAGTCTGTGAAAACTTTTTACAATGCTTTCATCCAAGTACTGGATAAAACCGACGCCATTTATTTTGGAACATCTCAAGTTACTCAAAAGAAAAACGCTTATGTTCGAGCATTCAAAATGACATTGTGGGTAAAGATACACCATACCGAGGTTCCTGAATTCTGATGACTCGCCTTTGGCGAAAATTCTGCAGCATGGGTCATTTTACGTCGATTCGAGCAAGGGGCAATTCGCTTTCAGGTCTGGATGTCTTGGCTTCATACATTACTACAGGCATAGCTTTGTGTAACAGGCTAGACATGTATTGTTTAGTCTGCGCACCGCCTATGTACTGTATTAGCCTGGTGGTCCTACGTGTATGCTCTACATTGGTATAGCATTCCGAAAACATGAGTACATCGCCTAAAATAGGAAGATATAAGCTCCATGAAACCCATCAGTACGCCTTTGTTTAAACCATGCATCTCAGCTGTATTTATTAATCTAAGTTGCAACTTTTTTGCAGATTTTAACTGAAAATCGGAAGATGACAAAGCAACAATGTACAGCATCCAACGTTCAAAGTTGTTTCTGTTGATGAAACGTTTTCTAAACCAAGCGTGTAATAAATGCCCATTACCTTCCGTGTGGTTGCAAATATCTTCTGCTATGACAGCTAATTCAGATCTAGCTTTCTTACACTTTTCCAAAGCTAAGGCAAGATGAAAAACAGGAAATGTTCTACTTAGGGCAAGATACAGTTAAAAAGCAATTTTCCTTAAGAATGCTTGCGAGGATCCTGGATCGACAATGCCCAAACCGCAACAGAACTCAATTTAACACATGCTATTCAGTAATTTTTCCAGCATTAAAAACGCTGACTTCGTGCTTTTCTCCGCCAATTCTTAACTTTTTATCTAGAGGTTTTCCAGCGACAAGCTTTCACTTGACTACTTTTGAAGAAAAATATCATGGCAACTGTATAGTAGCACAGTCAGGAATTTTGTTCGAGAGGGGCCAGTCACTGACATCGTCTTTAGTCCAACTGTTCCTTCGGTTTATTTTCGAACAGTTGAAAATTGATATAAAGCACCGGTGAAAAATCTTAGCAAGTTTGTTTGGGTGGCGGCTATGGCCTCTTTGGCCTCATTCTGGCTGCGTCATTGCAACTGTAGCAATTTGTGTGTGTCCATGCAAACATTAGCAGGATGCTAGGAAGGTGATTTCGAAACTGATACCATCTTCTTTTGGTTACAAATTTTCAGGAGAATAGAGCTGAAACAAACATAACATGTGTTTGATTGGGTGTAATACTTGGTCCAGATTTAGTTATGGTTTCCTTCAAACCTTGCTTTTGTTTGCATGGGAGTACAAACACAACAGTGCAGTGTTGCACTTAGTTACTGATAATTTGAAAAAAAAATTCAAGTTTGCTGACACATCTTGTTTAGTTTCGACGATTGACTTGAAAACGACTCTCTAGAATGGGGGTAAGCAAGGAATCAATAATCAAATGTTTTAATCGAAATCTTTGGAGCATAAAATTGGGATAGACTTAACAGTTTCATTAACACTAAAAAAGCCTCAAAAAACTATACATTTTTTTCTGAGACGTTTCGGATTAATCTTAATCCATCTTTAGTCAAAAAAATAATAAAGCAACTCTTGGCAGTGCCAGCAATTCAAAAGCAAAAGACTCTGTGAC
>JGI24021J15306_10003476_pt1 | contig 17777 bp, 9 predicted proteins | sample Ectturendosymbi1_FD_15306 | JGI IMG/M metagenome (IMG submission 15306)
GTGCGCCACTGCGCAGTAACACCAAAAATCATTATCAATTTTGGCAGAACGCTTTCTGAGCATGTTGCACAGCTAAAATTCGGCAATAAACCTGGAAAAGTGTATACTGTATTTATTCGATTGTAAACCGCCGCTTACAATCAAGGACAGTCGAGGGCGACTTACATTTTTTTCTTGAGCTTATCGAAAGGTCTAGATCAGGGGCTCAAAGACTCGGGCCGCATGTGGCCCGCGAGGGCATTTTGTGCGGGCCGCAATGCTTTTTGGGAATTTTCAGATAATTAGAGTTCACGTTATTTAGGTTATTTACCGGTATTTAAAAGTGCTCGGCTATAGAGTAAACAAGTTCCTTATAAACGAATGTTGACACGACTAGAAATGATTTGCCTAGAACTCATATGATACCTTGCTCAGGAAATAAGATGTAAAAGCTGTTTCTAGTAAAGTTGTTCAGGTACCACCATTGTTGCGTCAGCGTCATAATACCAACCTACGAGAAATTCTGACCGGAACGCCGTATCGGCAGTAATTCTTTTACCGGAACGGCGTTCCGGGCCGTTCCGGCTTACTTTCACCTCAGGACTTATCGCAGAAACGCATAGCGGTGCTCTATGATACCGTATTAGCGCCATCTACGTGTGTGTTCTTTGTTAGAACCGCATGAGTGTCTGGCAATTCTTTGCGCGTGAATGTGTATGCATCAAACTAAAAATCTCAGTAATGCAAGCACTGTTAAAACCAGCTCAACCCAAAGTTATTTGCTGAAATTGCAGCAAATCTCCATAAAATGTTCCACTGTGTGATACGACAAAGTCACCTCGGTCCACTCGGCAGCTTATGACGGTTTGCATTCGCCATGTTTGTTGCGATGTAGATCTCTGTAGTTTCCGTTGCTTCAGCGCCACCTCTGTATTGCCATTTTTAGCAGCATTACGTTGTTCCGAAACACAAAAACGCATTGCATCTTTGCGTAGTGATGCAAATTGGAGCATGCACTGTATTGTTTGCAAAGAAAACTTACGTTATTTTTTAAAATGTAGTGACTTTCTAGAGCAAAAGGCGTATTATCATGATACCACATGGCTCAAGATATTTCGATGAGCATAATTGTAGATGTATTGTCACATATAAATTTGCTTGACAGCTCAATCCTATGGAAACGTTTATTCTGTGCAGCATCGAGAAAAACTCTCAAGTTTTCGTTATCCTAACCCTGACCTTACGTTTCGAGGATAAATAAAATTTTGGTTGAAACTAAAGTATAAAATTTTAAAGCCGTTGTTATGGCAAAATGAGAATATTTAGCACGCAACTAAATTTAAGGCACACCAAGTAATGATACCGCTTTCAATAACGATGATTGAACTTACAGATCACTAGCACAGTGTTCCTGAAAAGTCAAACAAATAGCAACTGAATCTTGTTATTTTCTCTTTTTTGAATAGTATTTCAAATATTATGCACAATTCTCGTGAGCATCGTGCGTGATGTCTCATTGCTATTAATGCCATTGTTAGCTTTTTTTATTTTAACTTGTTCGGACAAACGTGATTTCATGACAATATTTTTCGTGGGCCAGACAGGCTGCACTTTACTAATGAAAGAAGAGAAATATTTTTGATGAGACGTTACGCACTTCGCAGGCTAGTGTATACGTATGATAGTTTTTTTCGAAGAACAGTAAAGCATTCGTGCAATTAAAGTAGTGTTGATTCACAAACATTTCACAATGTTGTTGTTAGATGTGGCAATTAGCTAACAACTGGTAACACTTATTCGCGAAAAGTTAGATTTACACAGAAACACTAGTGCTTTTAGGTGTTGTTCAATGAGACATCATTGTGTCGCCATAATATAAGGTTTTCAACCGATTGTTTAGACATTGCTTCGATCCAAGCTTTCTTCCAGACGTTCATTTAGGCAGCAGAACTGAAAGTTAAACAAAGTATGTTAATGACTCAAAAGTCTATGAGACGAGATTAAAAAGCCAACCGCAGGGTATCTTAAGTCCCAAAACAAGGTATATGTTATAAATACATTTACCAGAACATCAATAGAAAATACAAAAAATAAGGATGAAACTCAATTGATTTATATTAAGAAGCTTTGCTGACTGCATTTCAAACAGTGAAACTTCGTTCCAGAGTCTTTGACAAATTCCGAAGTCGTTTCTTCTTGATAAAAAAAATTCTTTCGATACGAGACGTTTCAAATTAAGAAATTCATAAGCGAGAATAAAACATTTTGAATAAATGAACCTGCACAAACGAAGGCCTGCGCACAATTTTCTGCCATACAAGCAAGCTTACTTGTCAATCCGAAGTTTTGTGGGGGCGAGACTCACAAGTGGAGGGCAAAAAAAAACAAAAAAACAAAATCCGAAACAAAAGATAAAACATTTACAGAAAAAGAAACCACGAGCGAAGGGTACACCTTTCAAAAATATAATTTCACGCTCACGAAACGTCATCCGAAACAAATAATTTTTGTGCTGAATTACCTTCAAGGCCTTAAAACCACAGAATGCAACGATCGTCAACAAAATTTCAAATCGCTGCTGTGGGTCGCAAAGAAAAAGAGCAGAAAAAAGCCCAGCAATTTTCACAGTAATTTGAGCAACAGAAAAGAACAATTGCCTGCCAGTGATGACACTGGTTTATATTTTCAAATTTAAATATATTTCAAGCTCTTCAATATTTATGCTTGAACTTTATTCAATAAATTCGAACCAAAAAATTTATCTAAAATAAGGCTTCTGAGTTTCTGATTCAAATTATCCCATTGTCAACATTTCGATAGACGTTGAAACCTAATAAAACAATATTAAAAATCAACTAAGAATTCCGTGAAGATTTATTTTTAGATAGGTTTTCACCGTGGATATTTACAATGAGTTCAAGATACACTGTTTTGTACAAGGAGTAATTTTCCATTTAACTAACCTATCCTTGAAGGTGATGGCTGTCCCAAAGATTGGCTTTTGCTGCAGTTTGCAATTCCTGCTACTAAAGCTGCAAAACCTCCCACACAAGCCAGAAAGTAACTGTAACCGAACCAAATGCTTGTTGCTGAACCGAATTGGTTCTTGACAGCTTCATAAGCAATTGCAGAATGGACCACAGCAACAACACAAAATCCTCCTGTTGAAGAAAATGATGCTAATTCTTTACGTTATAGCAAACAATAAATAAGAAATGGAAGTTGTTGCAGAAAATGCACATCAAAAGTTTTCAGCACCGTTGAAAATATTTTTTATTGCAGCACTGATGGACTGCAATGAATTCAACACTCACCAGACCAGGGCATATCAACAAACACCAACTACAAATCTAACCACTTGCTTGTGTACTGCCCACACATGGCTTACTATTTTTCTCTACCGTTGTTAGTTATTTCACCAAGAGTTAGTTTTTAAGTGGTGAAATTTTCAGTCATTAGCGTCAACTAGTTAGATGTTTCAGTCATTTATTTATTTGAGTAAACGCCTTTTTAATTTTTTAGTAAACACTTATTTTATTAGTCACAGTCTCTTTTTGTCGCCACTAGTATTCTTGACGTCTGTCAGTTTGTTAAGCTGTTATGATTTCTGAGCTTGTGTTACAAAATTTTGATTGTAGTCTTGAGTTTGTCTTTTTCTCTGCTGTTACTTCAGCTTTTCATCTTTTCACCCGTAAGTTTTGCTTGCAATTTTCAGGACTAAGGATGCGTAATTTTACATGAAATCGATATCCTATTAATAATTTGCTTATCGATTCCTTGCTTACACCCATCGTGGAAAGTACATACTTGTTAGTGTAATATTTCATCTAAAATAACATTTGTTTGGTAATTTGAGTTTGCAACTGATAGATGTTTAGCTACAAGACAATTTTCCTGAAAGATGTTTCTGTGACACTCTACTAAATAAAAAAAAATCTAACGTTGCTGGATGAATCACGATTTAACAGTCAGCAACATTTCAGGTAACTAGACAAATAACGACTAGACAACTTTTTGGTTTCCAGCTGTCTATGAAAAATACAGACATCGATCACGTAATGAATTAATAAAACTTTTTTGCCAATTTCTTGTAGAGTTGCTTCAAGTACCAGTATGATGCATAGATGTTTTCTTTCAGGAAAGATGGAACAGGTATCTTTCGTTCACAGTTTTAATTCTTATCCTTGCAGCCTTGTACCGAAAGCAATTGCTTTTGAAACGTTCGTCAAAAGTTTGTACAATTCTATTGTTATCCCGTTTGTTGCAAACCCTGTCTTGTCTTTAATTACTTTTGTAAAATACTCTTATGTCCCAAAGAAATTTGAAAGCAACAAAGCATGTTTTCAAATGTAATGATATTTTTACCTCCACTTAACTGCAATGCCCCGGAACACCGAAGCATTTTGACACTTTGTCTGACTTCACCCGCCATGCAAGTAATTCCACCAAACAACAGAAACAAACAAGATACGATCATCAAGTATAGCAGGAAGTAAAAACCTGAAAAATATACGAAAATTATTAAGTTTCCTTTTGGAAACGTTCTTCGACAAACAATGAAGAGTGGCGCAGTCACAAACATATTGGTGCTTCCACAAATTAAAAAACTTCAGGTTTTCATATAAGCTCTTCGCCTTCCCCAAGGTATATTTCACTGCTTTTGAAAGGTTTCATTTTCATTTTTCCGCAGTTTGGAAAAATGTCTTTCATCCAAGTAACTGAATAAAAACTGGAAAGAAAACAGACTTGTTGTCCGGACTACATGGACGATCACTACAACAAACTTTAAAGTTTTGTCTAGATTTTGCATTTACACGCAGGTGCAACATTAAAGGTCAAAAAAGGGCTTTTCAAACGGAGAAGTAAAAACTAAGCGTTATCTGAGAACATTATTAGCTGTTACGTTTTTGGAAAATTGGAAGAACTTTGCTAAGTTGCTTCGAAAAAATTTGTCTGTTGAGTGTTTGTCTTTATAGCATGTTCCTTTCCAGCAATTCTTAACTTTTATTATAAAGTTGTCTTTGCTAACTTGCGCAGAGTTCCATTTATTCCTAAACCTGGTAGCTATCCTTTTAAATTTCAAAGCCGACTTTCAAATTTATTTGCCTCATGCTATTCAAAATTAGGATTGAATAAACCTATACCTTTAACTGTGTAAAAGCAACATACACGCAAATAAAGTGAATAATATCGTCCGAGTAAAATATTTTGTATAACAATGTCCTTTAACTTAACCATTCTTACCAGATAAACACTTCTCCAGAATGCAAGGGTGAGTGATTCCAAGGTTCAGTGTGTTTGAGGTAAGCCATTCAGGGCTGAACGTTGCTGCTGCAGTTATGGCCAGTGCTGAATGACTTAGAATAATTGGCACAATTGACCTAAGTTCCATTTTGAAAATATATCCAAATGTTGCTTACAAAAAACAAAACGTGTGCTTTAACAAAAAACTAAAGACAATGCATATGTTAGATATTTTGTTTTTTTAATGAATTTTTATGCTTTGTTTGATACTGTTCCACTTAATAATGTTAAAATAGAGAACAGATTCAATAACTGTGTGTCTGCCAACGCCGTAGGCAACTGGGGGGGGTTTGGGGTAACCCCCCTTGAGCCTGAAATTTTACGAAAACTTTATTACCTGCGCAAAGGAGATTAATTGTTTTCACATACTTTTTACTTGTTAATTTGTCGACTTGATCCAAATGCCACGTAGTGAATTTGCAGGTAAATTTCATTGAACATTGTAAATCGGCCAAAAACTAATAATTAGGTTTTGGTGGGAATTTGGGTTATCGTTTGCATCCAGAAACCATCTTACCATTTTTAGCAGACCTTTTGTCCACTACGCATGTTTAAGATTGTGTTCCGCGATTGTTCATTTTATCCAAAACAATGCCTTTATTCTGTCTGCTACGGCTGATCAGCGCACATTACCAAATTCTGCAGCATGATAGAGCTGTCGCACGAGCTCAAAAACAGCAGTTGTTAACATAAAAGCATTCAGGCATTTGATAATGTCTCAGCAAGGAAAAATGAAAACTAAAAGTTTGCTGGGCTTCTATACATAACAAAACATGGAAAGTTTTCTTGCGTACTTTACGCGCATTCTCAATTCTTGTGTAGATTAGCAAGATTCGATCTTGCAAACCGGGTTGTGCGCCAGCCAGTCCAGCTGCACACTTTCTGTGCTCGACTGCTCCTATTCGACAAGGCTTTACCGCAGCCTCATTTTGCAGTTGTAAATTGCTCTGACGCAACGATGAATGTGTTTTACTCCCATGTTTTAACGCGCAACCTGATATTTTTGCAGTTATGAACGGCTGTGTCGAAGAGTTGAGTTTATTTTCCTCTTATATCCTAACCTGGAGCGCTGATAGTTTATCTTCAGTGCAGTGACACATAAAATAAAAGGAGTGAATGTAGAAAAATATGCATTTTATGCCAACAAACTTCGCCAAAACATTGGTTTGAAAACATGAATAAAACGTCGAATTGTGATGTCACAAACAGCGCACACCAAATACAAATGACCACCATAAGCCACTGAATTAAACCCCCATGCAAATTTTCTGTGTACACGTTTCTCAACTCCTAATGGTTCATTGCTTTAAAAGCCTTTTTTCACAAACATTGTTCATTAATCGTTATGTTTTAACCATGGTAAGAGGAACGCCGAGCAGAAATTTACGGAATTGAAGTTACTGTGGTTTGCAATAGTAACGGCTATTTCAGTGTGCAATGTTTTTTATCTTAAAACAGTGGTGCCCAACCAGTCGATCTAGACCGCGGACTACTCCCAAGTCGACCGCGAGGTCTGTAGGAAAAACATAAGTTTTTCTACAGTGGCTGATGTTTTTTTTTTCTGAGATGCTTTAGAACAGTGGTGCTCAAACTTTTTGGCTCGTGGGCCACATTTGTCTTTCAGAAACCCTTCACGGGCCAAAAGAATTAATAATCTCAATAAAAATTATCTAAAAAATTATCTTAAATGATTAAAGTGTTAAGTTTTCTTTACCATTAAAATTGCTTCGCGGACCACTCCAGAAGGCCTTGCGGGCCACATGTGGCCCGCTGGCTACGGTTTGAGCACCACTGATTTCGTGTGCTGATTGGAGGGTGGCGCTTCGCAGAAAGTTGACGTACGTGGTTACAGATGCTGACGTTCGCCGTGCTCAGGCAAACCGACAATGATTTTTGTGTGTTTTTTGCACGTGTTTCAGTGTGTTGTTAAGCTGTATTTTCGTAAGAACTGTTTCTGACTGTTTGTGCATTAGGCGCCATAAAAGGCTGCTACCTTCAAACAGCTGAGCGCGTTTCAGCTTTAAATTGCAGAAATTCTAACAACATATGTTTGTGTGCTTTGATGCAGTCAAATTGTTTGTATTCGTCCCTGTTCGTTGAACACTACAATCGCGTTTTACTTTGTGACTAAGTCCTCGAACTTTGCAGTGTTTGTTTGATTGATGGCGTGTCATACCACAGCGCAATCGCGTTTTACCTGGACTCGACTAATTTTGGATTTGGCGCCCTACTCTGCAGTAGTGCTGTAACTAGTGGTGTGTTTAAGGGGAGGCAAGAGATGCACTTGCCTCGGGGCTCACCTTTTTGGGGGCCCCCTTGAGGTGTTATTCTCGTACATTTTCCTTATTTTTGGTTAAAAACTTCTTAATCACTCGTATAATGTACTACAAAGCAGGTCATAATTCCTCTGTTTTCAATGAGCCCCTACAGAAACTGTAATGACAGGTACTTTGCTTTCAAAGGGGCCCCAACAACAACTGCAATTTGACGGTAATCTGCTTTCAAAGAGGCCCCCAACAGCAACTGTAATTTGTAAGCACCTTGTTTTCACAGAGGCCCCAACAGCAATTGTAACGTGTAAGTACCTTGCTTTCACAGGGGCACCCAACAGCAATTGTGATGTGCAAGCACTATGCTTTCAAAGGGGCCCCAACAGCAACTGCAATGAGTGAGTACCTTCCTTTAAAAGGGACCCCACCACCATCTCCAATGACCAAATACAAAAAAGCTTCAAATCAACTTCTATACCTAAAAAATTGTGGGTTAAAATTTCTTCCAAAAAGTTCTGAAAAGATCCTATCAAATAAGAGCAAATGCTTATACCAAATTATAACTTTTTACAGCAAATAATAATTTGTGATACAAACTGATGATTTTTAGAGATTGAAGCATTTGGTGTATTGATAATTTTATGAAATGCCGCCACAGTTGAACAAGAAGTAGTCTTTTTTAAGTCTCTGAGTTGAAAAGGTTACACAAATTTCTCATATCTTGTGCTGTTGTACCTTGGTCAACATTTCCATCAGAAAATAAAACAACATGCAATTATAATAGCAGGGAGCACACTACATCTTTTAATTTATAGGACAATTTCTGCTTAGTTTTCAAAGCAATTGTTGCTGTTGTGCTGCAAAGATTGTTAATAAGCAAGGATACATTGATGCCTCTTATCAGGTGGCAGAAATGGCATTTTTTGAGTATTATGAGTAGGGAAGGTGGGGTACAGTCGGCACTTTGGTGCATTTTCAACCACTGCTACTTTATTTCAAGTCCAAACAAGCTCAAAATTTGTCACACAATAAAGCAACTTTACATACACAATATCCTGCCAAAACATGAAAATAACGCCTTTCAGAAAATATTTTACAATCAATTTAAAAAGAGTGCTTTTCCTGTCAAGTGTGCCCCATGCATGGGGCACACTCGACATGAGCATGGGGTACATCTGACGGTCAATGAAAAGTTGGGTTGCATGCATTGCATAATGTTCACGTGATACCCCATGTAAAACAGGCACTTGCTGACTGCCTCTCCACTTTTTTCACAGTCTAATTACCCACTACCACTGCATGGCAAAACAAATTTGTATGATTACCAAACATTAAATGAAACCAATGCAGTATGCTGAAATCCATGCCTTACCATACAAATATCATGTGCCTCTAAGCACATAAACCTAAAAATTCTCATAGATTAGAATTATTCTGCATTGCCTTCCAATATAACCTCTCAAGCTTTACCTTGTTAAGACTGACCTAGTGGCAATGTGTCGAGTGTGCCCCACTATTTTTTGTCAGATGTGCCCCATGCATATCTAAAAAATACAAAGAAGAAGTACCAACTCAACTTAAAAATAATTTAATATCTGGCATTACCAAACAATGTAGCACTGCCCTGACTACAACGTCACAAAAACTCGGAACAAAAGATGTTGAATAACGTGGGGAAAACCCAAATCTAAATGCCATTTTATAAATTACGTTTGGGTAGCAAAAACACAACGTGCTCTGTAACACGTAACAACGGCTGCCTATTAAGGAAAAAATCACTTTGGTACTACGGCTGGTATGAGACTAAATTACCATCGAAACGTTAAAGTTCAACGTTTTCAACATTTTGCATAAATCCAAAAAGACGACAGTAGCCTTAGTTCNACTGTGCCCCACTTTCCCCTATTTTTGGTGGTTTGAATTTAGCGTATGCTTGAAGTCACAGGTTATTTTGAGCTTGACTAGTAAATGGTTGATTTAAGGTAGACTTGTTAAGTGATGTCAAAGTTTTTTTCCAGCTTAGCCAGTATAACTTGAACCGTTTTTTCTTAGCACAGATTTAATCAATTGCGTAGGCTGCTTGCTGCTGTAGAAATGTTTGCGATAAAGTATATGATGAATTATTTCCTACTTTTGCACATTTTTCAAACAACTAGTGTCAATGCAAGATTAGGGCAGCCTTGACTCATCCAGCCTCAAAGCTTTTCAAAAAAAGTCTCAGACTGGATGCTTTTGTATGCTATGCTCTTGTAGTTAAAAGGACTAATTTTAAAACAAACTTAGTGTTTTAAATCTTCGTGGTTGTTGTTTATAGTTCCATGTATTTCCATAAAGACATGAATGTGAACAAATTCAGGATACCAATGTAACACAAGATGAGGCCCCTATAGGGTGGCATCGTAATGTGCTTTAGATCCAGTAGATATCATTTATGCCTGAGTTCTCATTACTGAATCTGGAACCGTTCTCTCAGAAACTATGTCTGGTTAACAGGAACTATGTCTGGTTAACAGAAACCATGTCTGGTTAACAGGCAAACTTGCCTGTAACACCAATTACCAAGCATTTTTTCGAAAAGGGAAAGTGTGAAATTTTCAAAGGGGTAAACTTTGTAGTTTATTGATGGTGAATGCAGAAAAATCGGTCGCGAAAATAAAGACGTGGGGGCCAACTTGCTTTTGCCTAAATTTTATGTGTTGCCAGCCGTGTCTTCTCAACTTTCAATGTTTTCAAAGTTGTGTATCAGGAACACCGTTTTGCATTTTCTCCTTCTGCTATGTCAGTCATGCCGTTGTCTCAGGAACGTATCCTTGGTGGCCGTATCTTAATCTTTATCAAAACAGGTTATCACGGTTGGCTGACTATGATGGTGTCATCAGAGCCCCCTTTTCAGTCTTGCCTCGGTCACCCCCAACCCTAAACCAAACACTGGTTGTAACAAGTGCTACGTGCTAGCTAACAATAGTGTTAAGAATGTGTTTGTAACCCTGTGGTTCTGCCTCCAACGCAGTTGCAAAAAGTGTCGGTAACTCTGTGATTCCGCCGGATCCAACGCCTTGTAAAACGTTCTGTTTTGTCTGTTTTTATTTACTTGCGTTATGCAGAGTGTGTGTGTTTATACTATGGATTTCGTGTCTGCTCACAAACAAATGAATTAAATTAAAATTAAATTAAAATAAACTTAAATTAAACTGTACGCGTCCTGAAAATGTTAATTGCATCCGGACTAGCAGCTAGCGATCAGAGTGGTTGCTTACCTTGAACGTTAACATAGATTAAACGAAACTAGCCAAGACCTACCATTAGGAGGAAGATCAGTTTTTGTTTATTCTCATTCGAAACCTATTTTTTGATTTGCAATGTTACGGTAGCGCTGACAAAGAAAGGGAATTCGGAACGGTATTTTAAAACATGACACGAGAGCTACGAGAGGGATTTCCATGCCAAAACGCCTTTACATGCCACAAAATTTCGAAAACTGAAAGCGCAGCTTGCAGCACGCAAGTGCATAACGAGAGGATGCAAGGGGGCACAATTCCCCGGGTGCCAAGTCACTGCGGGGTTGCCGAAAAGTCCCAACCAATGTCACAAGTACTTTATTCAACACAATACATTTGCTTCCGAAAAAACTCAGGTTCGAACACAGGGGCGCCAAACTTGCTTCTCGCAACGGGCGCCATCTAACCTCGCTACGCTTCTGGCAGCACGGCAGTCAATCTTCACCAAACCCCAGAGCCCAGTGTAAGACCGCAACCATTGCCTCCTATCGCGTCTGTCACGTCTTTGGTGAACACAATGAGTCATTCGAAGATAGCGAAATTTTGAAGGAAACCTTTTTCGAAGCAGCAAATAGCCTTTTTGACAACTTCAACAATAAAATATAATTTGTGAAGGCCATAAACGAGTGAAATTCCCACAATGCTTCTACAAGGCAATGTGAGGAAATAGCTGTGTATGTGGAGTGCTTTCTCCTACAGTTTGACGAGATGACTGATATGGTGAATGTCAAACAACTGTGTGTTTTCATCAGGATGGGTTTTAAAGACATGAGCGCCAAGAAAGAGCTGCTCACCATTTGCCATTAAAAGGACACACCAGATGTGAGATTGAGGATATTTTTAATGCTTTTTTGTGGGACTTGTTAACTAGCCGAAATTGCTGCTCTTCAATTGGTGCTGGTGACATTGCCACGAAAGTAAAGCTCCTTTAAGATTTGGAAAGCTCAACTCTTGAAGACGAGATTCTGACATTGCAAAATGAGATTGAGATCAAGCCCAGATAAATATCCGCCCATAGTAGAGAGCATACAGTGCTCTGGGAACTACTGGTGCTGGAGAAGTATCCCAATTTCAAATTTGCAACTTCTTCATGCGAATCTACTTTCTCGCACATGAACATCATCAAGTCCAAGTACAGATCAACAATGACTGATAACCACCTTGTAGCTTTCCTACGCCTTGGAACCAGCTGCTACACTTCAGATTACAAAAAGGTAGCCTCCTCCCAGTGCCAGATCTCCCACTGAAGCTGGAGGCAATTTCAATATTTTAAACTCAGAGACTCACCTTTTTGTATCTGGTTTATTTTTTCTGTTTGGTTCATATCAACATCATTGCTTATCAAACAGATTGATGTGTAGAAAGGAAAAGTTTGTGACCCGACATGTGAGGTCTGGGCGGTATTGCGACAGCAAAAAAGTGTTGGGAAGTGAGCTACTGCTGGCTGGAAACGATGTGTATGGATATGCGATGTTGACACTGGACTGGTAGATCTCAAAAAAAGGTTGGGCAACATTGTCCTAATACAACCTGAAAATGTCAACACTTGAGCTCAGATCTGCATAAAACGTAGCCAATACACTTTCGCAACAAGAAACAATAAAGGTAAAGGAAACGGGAGATAACCAATCGGAATGACTAAGCTACCCAAATAACTGATTTTTTGCTGTTTCGAAAGAGTAGTAGGTTTACCAAACGTTTTATGAATATCATGTTTGCAGTTATGCAACGTGCAATACTTACCGAATAGCCATTGGAGAGGTAATGAATGACAGGATTATCAACATGAGGTATCACCTGGGTACGGCAAATTTCAAAAATTTACAAGTTTCGAAATAACAGCTTGTATTGGGTAGAGTTGTAACTTTGAAAAACGTATGTAATGAAGCTTCGTATCGCTGGGGAACGACATTTTGCAGCGAAAACGTATAAAAAGCAATCAATCAAAAGTATTTCAAAATTTCTGACACACCGCAATGGGCAGTGATGTTGAACTCTTGTTGTCAGCATTCCGATATTCTGTTGAAGATGACGTGACGCACATTTTAAAATTGTTGAAAAGCATTCGATTTCTTGTAAACTGGTTGGTATCAATGTAAATGACAATTGTTTTCAAAAACACAAGCCGGTTAAAAGCAAGGAAAATGATTTCGCGTTCTGCTGAATTTTTATTAGGATTTGTTCTTTATTAAAAATATTTCAAACAGCATAGGTGCGAACTGTCAGGATTCTGTATCTGCAAGCGTCTGCTTAATCGAGGAAAATGCCACATATTTTTTATAGTATCTGAAAGAAATTCGCAAAGATATGTCTTGGTAGAGTGCTCATTTAAAGGGAAAGGGTTCATCTTAAAAATGTTTGATCTTTGTTGAAAGCTAAATTTACTTGAAATAAGCAAGTGTTTCTAGAAATCTCCTGGGGCAGACAAAAAACAGCAGCACAGTACCGAAACCTTCCTGAAAAGAAAGAGAAAACAAGAACAGTTTTGCGTGATGTGTCCGGCTGGAGGCGATACATGGGTTTCTGTGGTTGTCTGATTAAAGATTTTTAATACCTTTTGCAAGAAAACATTAAACCAATATGCCTTTTACTGCCATTATTGCAAATATTGAAAATGAAAACCATTTAATTCTTTATGACCATTTTTTCTTCAATTTGATTTCCACAAAACAAGCCAGGCATGCAAATCTTCTACATTACAGTTTTGTATCTCACTTCGCGAGTTTCCTTTTCACCACTTTTTCCAGGATGCGGAACAATTTCAAACACGTCTTATCTGTATCACTACAAAGATCTGGCGCTTGAGTTTACTTTTTATTTTTTGAACTGCAAATTACTTGCACACTCTTTTTTAGCGGACTGTTGATTGGCTCCCGAAGCACTCAAATATATTTTCAGTGCGACCATTATATATTTTTTTCGCAAAACATAAAATATGACTTCAAACCGCAGACATCTCTTCACAAAAAAAGAAAAAGAACACGATAGTGCTTAGCCTTTTGTGGTCTTAATCAGGAAGATTTTTGTTGCAAAGTACTGCCACCAGACTTTGGTGACATATGACATCCGTGTACTGCAGTTTCCTTGCATCGTTATCAAGAACGTGAGTTCACCGGTAAACTTGTACTTTTAGCGAGCATGAGCCAAAAAAATCAAGTTTGACGGCAAAAATCAGTTTGACGGCAAATCAGTTTGACGGCAAAATCAGTTTGACGGCATTTGTGAATATCATCGGATCAATGCAAAAATGTTTTGACAAGTGTGTTGAAAACAACAGCACTGACAATGACAGCAAACGACTCAGATCTGAAAAACAGTTCAGGGTGTGTGAAATCTCAAATTGTGAAGGGAATAATATATTATGGTTACGCGTTGCAATTACACCTTCTGAAAAGCAAGACTTGGGGAACATTCATTGTTATTTTCGAATGAAGCGTAAGGTCTTTTTGCGCCGCAAAAAAATTGTATTTTTTCTGTCAACAAAAGACATTTATTGTGTTTATAAAAACTGACTGCGCCACAAAAATGTGACAGAAAGCTTTTATACAAATATTTTATTGAAAATGCTGCAACTGATATACTTACTTCTGCTATATTTCTGCAGGATTAACACTTTGGCAGTACAGTACAATACATTGTCAAATCACTCATTAAAGTATTTAAATTAGTAAATTTTTTCCTTTGCGTTTAATTCTACTAAAATATTTCATAAGCCTGAAGAAGCGTAACGTGTATTGTATTTGCGTGAAACATGGCAATAGAAATTTTTGGATTAAAAAAGTCCTCATATTTATGCTCTGCGTGTATGAATGGACTTAAGCATTGTTTGAAAAAAGCAAAATCTTCCTTTATAGCTTATCAAAGTCAATTTGTGGGACAAACAATGCAACGTGATGTAAAACTGTTACTTAAATCTCAAGCTCCTATAAAAGTATGTTTCTTCTCCACTAAGAATAACATTGACTTTAAAGCCTCACAAACGTTGAACAACTGTAATAATACCAGACAGTATATCTAATACTTGACTAACGTGTTGAGTTTCTAAAACCAAGCTACCCTATGTGAGAAACTCTTGCATTGAAAGCTTGACTGAAACATGTAACAGAGTCAGAAAACGGAAAAAATCATTGCTAACATTTGCCCTCTAACGTACCTATTAAACTGTTCTTGCTACTGTCTCTCATGCACCTTCCACAGAATAAGCCACATACATTGAATATAGCCGATAAAGGTTACAGGTTTGCGAAGCCTAAAGGAATGAAGTATATTTACAACAAAAAATTCGAAGTTTTGTTTCATTCACAACAAACATGACTGTTGTTGTAACTTGAGTTTGAAAAATTATTACTAAGCTATCCTGCTTATTCCAAACAACATCATGTTTTTTAACTCTGAACGTTTAACTTGCATTGCTGGACAGCAATGAGATATCCTGTTTCTATAAATGAACATTTTTCAAAAACTTGCAGAAAAATAAGTCATAAGCTCAGGTTTTTACGTTGATTCGATCTTTTCAGAAGTAAGCTTTCTAAACTAACTAGTTAACACAGGCAGCAGAAGTCAAACCAGGCATGTAACAAGACGCGGAAACTAACCACTGAGGAAGCATGAGTGGGTGCTCTTTCCGCAGTTCGCTGTTGGTTTGCTCTGCAGGTGCCAGGAACGTGTGGCTTCTCAGTGTCACAAAACTGTGCAAGCCGTTATGTTTTGCTGGACAAACCCCATTTGTGCTGATACTGTACATAAAGTGCTTGACATTTCTTGATACCATTGTTGTGTTGAGAATTCCATCAAACGTGCCAAGAAAAGCGACACAAATGTAGATTGAAAAAGTTCCAAATAAGGCTAATTTTGAAACTGCAGTCTAAACAAAGATTCAGGTTAAAAACAGTAAAAGATTCCAATGAAACGGCTTTAAGAACTGAGCAAGTCGCAGTTGCATGTTGCTGCAATGGACACCTGTGCATAATAATGAAATCAACATGAAAAAAGTTACAAAAATGATTATCTCTTTTATCTTTTCAACTTTCATTTTTAAACCCTGTAACGCAAAAACGTTTTGCAAAATTATTTCCTGGATATTTCTAAACGCAGTACTTTCCATCCATCCAACTTTTGTTAAAAACTGCAGCAATCAAACACTATTTTAAATCAAGCCAACTAGAAAACGTTATGAGGTTGTTGGGTTCAAACCTTCGTTGTGAATTTTATGCTTGAATAGGAAAAATGTTCTAACTTTGAAGCTGATGGAATAGAGTAATTATCAGCAATTCCTAAAACAACGCTCACTGAAACGTTTCAGCAGAATATCAAAATATCTTGAAGCGTATGAGATTTGTGCAAAACTACTTTTGCTGAAGAGTTTATGCGGCATTTTTTACAAATATTTTATTTTTTCCTTTCGTTTACAGAATGCCTGATCTTCACAAGCAACAAATGATAAGGGAAACATCACTGTCTGTGAATATAACTTGTAAAAACTTTGTTTTTCATGGAAAACCAGGACATGATTAATAACAGTTACTTTTAGGCTGTTTGAAGTGATGTTATTGCAGGCATCCTTTTCTGTTATTTTTCTTATTTTTCATGAATTACCAAATTCTGATTTTGATTTTGATAAAGACTAAGTTAAGTTTGAATGAACAAATACAATTTTAATGAAGATTTATTTTGTAAAATATTTTTGAATTATAAAATGTTGCTTGAAAAACAAAAAAAGCTGGTTTTGACGCAATCTTTCATGTGAAAACTGTTCTCACAACTGGCAAGAAAGAAATCCTCTTCTGACTTAACTCCTGAGAGTATATATGTAGATGCGTGTATGCCATGCATGGCAAATAAGAAGCCCAAATATTTAAAATGTCTTGATTAACTTCTGAAGTCTGGTAAGTTTCAAATATACTTTACATCAATCAGACTTTTTTATTGATTAACCAATTTTAAGTTTTGACTTTAATATTAAGAAAGCGCGAAATTTAGAAATACCCGAAATATTTATATTATTATGTGAAAAGAGGGACGCATCATCATGAAATCTGCGAAATGTATGCAAAATTCCATGCTAAAACTCGAGAACAGGCGAGGTTTTGCCTGTCGAAAACTGGCAGAATCCTTGACAAAGAACGTCGGCAGTGGGCAATCTTCATGTGCCAAGTCCAAGGATAGTTGAAGTGCAGTTTATGTTAAATATAAACACACCAGCGCTTACATAGCTTATTCAGATTGCGATACATCGTGGTTGGTTTCACTCGCGTTTCAAAATTCATTGGCCAAAGTATTTGAAATCTCTACAGTTAAGCATTTGGAATTGCTCTTTAGCACAAGCAGCGCCCGAGGCCGGTTTTCAATCACGCGTTTTTAGTCATTTACTACGGAGCGTCATGTTTTACAGAGAATCAGGAATCACCATTGCTTCACCGCAGTTGAAGATTATTTCGGCTGTTTTCCTAAACATTAAAAACATTCCATTTCAGGAATTTTGTCAGTTCAACATAAGCTTTTGTAGCGTATTTCGAACAGATTTTGTTCGTTGAACACTCATTTAGTCCCATCTGGTGGTGCCATCTGCGCAGGTCAACTTCAATCCTTCATAAATTGGCACAGCATCCTCCTTTTTGAAAAAAGATTTTTTTTTGAATTTTTTGGAGCTTTGTGACGTTGGGTGGATTTCCCAGTTACGCTATTGAGACATGTAAAAAATTTCAAATGCCGCTTTTCTCGTTTTTTCAATAAAAGAAGACAAAAAAGCGCATCGTATTATGTCTTTACTGACTCCCGCAGCTATGCCAATCTGTCGGTGAGTTGTCGCCGGAAATTGCCTCAGATGTCACTCAATTAAGTGGCTTTGGCGGTCCTGAAAAGTGGCATGACGCATGGCGTAGAAAAAAACAGAAAAGTCTCAACTGTGTATGATGCGACATGTAGTCTGCTGTGAAGTCTTTGGCCT
>JGI24021J15306_10003477_pt1 | contig 17777 bp, 7 predicted proteins | sample Ectturendosymbi1_FD_15306 | JGI IMG/M metagenome (IMG submission 15306)
CCAAGCGTAATGGCTTGCGATGTACGCAGCTAAACACCCATGGTGCAATGTCGCCACTTAGGCGATGCTAGTCACATGTCCGCATCCGTAGCAGTCAACACAAATATTTAACAAGCGGCCGCGAGCGCAAATGTTTCCCGCAAGGGTCAGTTGTTATCGCGGGTATCGGTGCAGGGGACGTACCGAGGTTAGATGGCGCCTGGGGCAAGAAATAAGTTTGGCGCCCCCGTTCTCGAACTAAGGTCTTTTCGGCGGAAATGTACTGTATTGAAGAGAGTATTTGCGGCATTGTTGGGACTTTTCGGAGCCCCCCCAGTGATTCGACACCCGGGGCATTGTTTCCCTCTTGCCANCCCTCGGCACGTCCCTGTATCGGTCCAACCACAAAGAAACACGTCAGAGGTGATTCCCTCAACATGTGTACAGTTAGATAACGGCACACCGAAGCACTCACGAGCAACAAATACAGCAGGGACGGATCCAGCCAGTAAGGTTAGGGGTGCGATCTCACTATATTTGGTAGTTAAGTCTCATTATGGGTTCACCACTGTAAGAGAGATTAAGCAAACTTCACAACACTGTTGTGACAAAACAATGGACGGCAAAATGGCCTTATATCGCGAATGCTATTTTATGAATTGTACAAAACCATGGTCAGTTAAGTTACTTTCGTAGGATTTAAGGGGCGCGATCGTCCCCTCCCCTTGATCCCCCTGAAATACAGACACCCCTACACAAGGTTCGCACAAGGAACTTACCGCCAGCAACCATTCGGAGCTCGCTATTCCAGGATACAACCACAGCCGCTAAAGCTTTGACGCGGAACAGTTGCTGCGCGTGGGAGCCGCGCAGGTCTTTCCACCGACTTATTAATTCCTGTAACCATTCGGCGCATTTTAAAGTGCTTACTGAGTTCGCATTCTTGAAAAGCACACAGGCTGTGTGCAGCGTGTGGACAGCCAAAGTTTGGCTGCATTCGCTTTCCATCGACGCACACTCTTCAACGCTCTCGCTGCACCACTGGGGTGGCTTCGCTCCAGACCCGACGAGCACCAGCCTGACAAGGAGTGATTTTATTACATCACAATCGGATCGATTTTTTCCTGTCGGGCTTGTCACGAGTTCGTAGTTCAAGCAGTGCGACATGCAGTCTGCAACCACTGTCCATGATTCCCACATCAACGCACCGTCTTCGGCAAGCAAGTCGTGCTGCCTGTAAATTCTCTCTGTCAGCGCGTACAAACACCTGGGAATCTCTGAAGGCATGTTCGGCAACTTTAAAGCTTTCAGTAAGCCCCTGGCAACTGACTGAAGCTTGAGGATGTCTCCGTTCAAGCTTTCCAGGAACAACAAAGTCATCTGCTGCGGTAAAAGACGGGCGAACACATCAATGGATTCGTACAAAACATCTTGCACTGGAGCAGTGAACTTATTCATGGAGCCGGACTGAAGCCAGCTAGACACGACAGCCGTTAACTGGGGGTTATCAACGCATTGACTGACACTTAATTTCACGCAGCCCAACTGAAAGACCTCTGCTTGGCTGTGTTCCAGAAGCGGCACAATGACACGCGACCAATCAACGGGAGGGAAAGCAGAATGGTAGATGGACACTTCGCACAATGACTCCATGATGATTTCAACGCACGCAACGACCCCAGCGTTTGATGACTGCGATGACGTCGCCAGAAAATCAAATACAGGTTTTAATACGCTCGATTCCGGCAAGTAACCAAAAGACGACGGAAAACCTGTTGGCGCCGCAACATGCAGTTTTGTGTAACTGTAAACTTGGCTCAAAGCTAGAATCGCGTTGCTTGTCACTGCCACGTCTTTGGTACCACGGACAGTCTGTTGCAATAACTTCGCTACTTTTGGCAAGTTTGATGGAACAGTTTCAAACGATATTGGTGCAACAACATTCCCACCACCCACCAGCGCACCAAGGCCACTGATGCTGGCCAGCTTTTGTCTCGTCGGGGCCCTTTCTTTTTGCAGTTGGGACAACCAGATCTGATACAGTTCATGGTATAACTCTTTTGCTTCAGGAGACTTGGCTGCAAGACAGCAACACAAGACACCCAAAGTTTGTGAAAAAGTTACGTTGTTTTGGTTTTCTGACCACAGCTGCTCCACTTGCTTTAAAACGGCAACGCAATCTGATTTTTCTAGCGCATTCGCCTGCATTCCGGCCACAGTGGTCCACACCATGGAAGTGCACAACGAGTTGCGATAAGACAGTGACTCGTCCTCAGACTTCTCTAGTTCTGTTTGTAAGGATTTCAAACCTTCCTTGGCTTCAGCGACATACGAAGCGTTGTTGGATAGAATCATCGCAGCGTAAGCATGCCCTAAGCCTAAAACAACCCCTGTGGTATCGAGTTTATCTGTGTCATGCGCACCAGCGTCACTGGACTTCTGGCTGGCAAAGGCTACGTCCGACATCATTCCTACTGAACGACGCATTTTGCAAAAAAAGGTTTCTTGCGCTACTTTTCCATGACTCCCCTGATGCAACTGGAACAAGACTTGACCGAGGGCTAGCCCTACGCAAGTAATCATTGAAGGGTTATCGATGAACTCGGCACAGCGCTCCGTGTAGGTTTTTCGCAAAAAAGCATCAGCAATATCTAACAGCACACCGGCTCTGAACACATCGTTTGGCAAGAGCAACGGCACGAGGGAATGAAACGAATGAAGAGCACATACTTTGGATATCTGCGACGTAGACAAACTTCCGACACCTGAAACTGCTCGAAACTGGCACCAGCTAAAGATCCTTCCCTTCGGTCTATAGTTAGCATCTGCAATAGAGATGATAGTATCTATTGCCATGGACATCCAGTGCTCCAGGCTGATAAAACCAGAGCCAGCAGTCTCAGAGGCGGGTGACTCAGGTGTTTGTTTCTGTTTCTTGCAGTGATCACTGACACAGTGCACAAGACCGACCAGCGACAGAAGAGCATTACCTTGCATGCTGGGTGTGCCCTTGGAGGTGGACTTCAAGATATCAGTCAACNTGTCTCGGCACGACAGATGGCAAGTTGACATCTTAAACTGAATGTCATCACGATCGTCTGGATTTTGGGTCAGCTGCATTTCCAGTTCGCATCTTCTTCCCTGAACAACTGCTTCGTAGCAACGTTTCATGAACATTTTCCACGACCTCGCCAGTTGCACAAGCCCTTGCCAGTTCTTCACTTCAACGACTACTTCAGACAACAGCGCTTGCAGCATCTGCAAAAACTTACGCATTCTTGTGACAACACTCCGTAACACGGGCTTGCCAGCGCTGTCAACTTCGCATTTGGGATCGTAGCACATTAACAAGCCTAAAGACAAAGTAGGCTTCAAATTTGGCTGCTTGTTTTTCTCGTATGTTTTCAACATGAAAGTCGGGACATCAAGACCCAATGCAGGAGTAGCTGCTTTCTTTTCGTAGTTCATAGCTCTGTCTCTGATGTCACGAGGAAGATTACCAACTTCCTGGCTTAAAATAGACGTTAGAAAAAAACTGGCCTGCTCTTTTACGTACGGCATGAGCGACAGCAACATTTTGACAAGGTTAACGCCAGGCGCTGGCATATCAAGAAAGCTGGCCTGATTTGATCCATCGGTCTTTTCACTTGTTTGCGGAACTTCCGGTCGGCAACACGACGGCAGGTGACGAATTTTGAACTCGGTTTTGTCGTAGTGTCCCAGGCAAACCAACGCTGAGGCAGCCACGCCGGCATGCTTTTCTTCAACTGCTGTCCATACCTTTTGCAAGCAGCCTTCTCTGAAGAGCCGAAACTCATCCGAGTCGGAAGTGATTTTGGGCAACAGAGAAAACAACTTCAAAACGGCTCTAGTCACTGAAGGCGAACGGTGTTTGACAACAGCTTGCTCAAGTTTTCCCCAAGCAGACATGATATTGACAACTTCGTTTTCACATAATAAGTACAAACTGTCAAGTAACAAAGCAGCATGACCAGGCAGAATGTTTACATGCAATGCTGCGGAGATCAGCTTTAACATGTCGCTACCATGCTTATGAGGCTGCATTTCACAGACTTCTTTGACAATTAGAAATTTGGTGGTGGCAAATTCGACTTGCAATTTATTGTTTCCAATCGGTCTTGAAACTAACATTTGGTGCAAATAAGGAAAACATCGATTTTCTTTTTTCCACAATTTACACATGATTTGGGTTGACAAACAATGCAGGCTTGGAATGCGGGCTAAAGCCTGCACGGTTTTAAGAATAAATGTAATACATTCTCGACTGGTAGCAAGTTCTGGCAAAAAGAACACAATACTACGCACCAGTCTGGGTTCAGTGACTATTTTTAACACATTTAACATGTTAGGAAGGATTACTGTGGCAGTATCTGGGCAAACTGCTACCACATGGCCAAGCATGCCCAGAAAACCATCAATAGTGGATATTGATAAATTGTTTCTGCAAGATAATGAAAAGGCACTAGATAAGAAGAGTGAAGATGCATAAAAAAACGCAGGGTCACTGTTTGTAGTGATTGTAAGCTGCAGTTGATCGAAATTCTGTGACAACAAAGTTTTTTTGACAACTTGATAGAGAATAAAAAATCTTTGCAAAATCGAATCGCGCAACAAAATGTTCTGCTGGTCTGTACCTTCATCATGAGCTTCGAGATTTTCAAGCAGGGAAGTTACTTCCTTATTCAAAACCATCATGACCTGATTAGCAAGACTATGCAAATCTTGATAACCAACTGCATTTTTACTTAACAACAGCTGCAAGATTGATCCTTTCAAAATGAGCAAGCAAAGCCCTTTGTCAAGCTGTCCAATTGCTGCCATTGAGCAATGACTTACCAGCAACAATACTAAATGCAGCAGGTCAGATACTGCCAATAATGGAGCTCTGCATATTAAATATCCAACTCCACATATAAACAATGGCACACAATTGAATTCAGCATGATTGGTCAGGAGCAACTGTAAGGTTTTAATTACATTCAAGCATTGTGGAGAGTCTGACAAATCGCAACACAATGAAAGACAGTTGAGCAGCAGAGCATTCAAGTCCAAGTCATACTCTTGCAAGGGGAGCAAATGAACTGTTGATAGCAGCTGCACTATTAAGTTGGTGTTCAAGTCAGACTCACAAGTGATGGAGAATGCGCGCACCAACAGCACCACGATATTAGCATTTTGCCTTGTGCAGTGGCATGAATTCTCATGTGCAGCAAAGGCAATTGTGCTCGCAAGAACTGAAAATAATGAAATCGCCTGAAATTCTGCCCTTGTGTCTTGTCCTGGATTGCAGAGAATGTATAAAATCAACGGTTCAAAGATTTGAATGGGATTGCAAGGAAGCAATGATTTGCCTGAGCTGCTATCAGAAGAAGCACACCGACTTTCCAGTAACATGTTCTGAATCTCATTCAAAACACATGGCCATGCATCAGGACAGGCAGTAATAATTGATATGAACGGATGTGGCAAAGACCAAAGTTTGTATTTTGAAGTACAGTGCTTTTTATAGCAGACATCACATTGGGAAGCACTGCTTTGAAAATCTAATACAAGCATTTCAGCAGCCAATCTGACTAACCACTTGATGTTACCAGCAGCAGATATCAGTGTAATGATTTTGTGGATAACATTGTCCAATGATAGCTTACCTAATTCAACAAGGCTTTTGATAGCACTGCATGCACTTTGGGCACTGACACCATCACAAGAAGAGTGCAACAAATCCCACAGCTTTGCCAAGCATTTAACATTTTTAACTGATTTAGATTTTATCTCTTGGATGCATTCACCATAGAGCTTTGATACAACCTGCAGTCTAGATGATGTGGGTGTTGCATTAAATTTCATATCCATTTGCATAATATCTGTTTTCACGTATTTAAAGTACACAATCTGCAAAACATGCATACTATTTAACACTTTTTGTGAAAATTGCCCAGTGCCCAGCACATTTTCCCAAGCAAACACCTGGTACCGAAAGTTTGAAAACGCAGTTTTAACTAGGCAACAAAGCTATTCTGAAGAAAAAATGAAGCATTTCTAACAATAAACACACTAGAACAGTGATAATGCTTGTCTTATGCCACCTTATTTTACTGTGACATTGCTAGATGGAGAAATGAAAAGGATAGAGCTGGCAGAGAAATGACCACATTCTGCAATGGAAGAACTTTAAGATGAAAACTAGCGACAAAATGTAAGTAGTTTGACTGTAATTTTGTGACCAATGAGCTTCTTAGAATCACATTCAAATGTAATATATATATATTGTTGAAATGTAGGCATTTTGTATTACCTCATGTTTATTGGCACAATTCTAGCTAACATATATGATATAAATCCACAACTTTTCATAATAGAACTATTCAAATGATCCAAGGTCAGGCAAACACTTAACACAACAAAGAAAACAAAAAGAGCAATCACAAATTTCAAAAAACAAACAAAGCAGGAATAAGAAAAGTATCGCCATACTACATGAACAACACACCAAATGCCTAAAGGATACGTAGGTAAGTGATCTAATTTCACCAGCACTATGGCATCTTTCATTAACTTTGTGACAAACAAATCTCCTAAATCCACATATTGTCAAGTACACAAAGTAGAAACATCAACCTTCAAAACTGTTAATAAACATCTGAGTAACAGGTACATATTAGCAATTGAGGGTCAATGCATGTGCAGCTGAACCAGTATTTCATAGCTGGCTGAAAACTGTGGCATCAAAGTTATTCATTTGATTTCCTTATTCAACCAACCAAAAAAAGATACATACTTTTTATTTCCTGCTCATCCTTGGTTAAAACTCAAAAACAAAGTGAATTGTTCACTCCAGTGTTTTTAAAAAGACAAAATTAAAATATAAGCCGTACTTATCATACAGATATATGAAAGGATGATAAAAGACAATCTTTGAGTGACTCTATTTTAGCTTGTTCAAAGAAAAGGTTAATTTGAGTGGAGTTTTGATTCCATTGTTTAAAAATCAAAAATATTGATGACCATGGTGAAACAGCATCAATAACACTACATGATACTAAAATTTGATGCTGAGCAACAGCAACAGTTTCCAGGTTTTCACACTGTTTAGGGAAACAGGGCAGATCAAAGATTTACTTAAAAAACACACAAGAAACACATAACTAACACATTCACAGAATGACCACAATACAGCTTGCCAATCAACAGTAAGAAGGCCTAGAAAGTGCAATTAAGGATGTTGCGTTCTGCTGTGATGATGTCTTATCAACAGAAACATGGAAGAGATGATCAGAAAGCTGAGCCAAGAAAGCAGTGTTTAAAAATTTGATTAACCATGAACCAAGGCTTGGTTTTTAGTGAAAACTTTAAACATTTTGCTTTATTTCTTTTGTGAGCCTTTCAACTATGTTGTAATTTTAGCTTGAAAAAAGAAGACACTGAGAAGATGAGGACAATACAGAGTTATTGATTTATTCAAATACTGCACAAACACCCACAATTTGAAAAACCAAAACAACTGAGTCACATATTAGAATTGGTATCAGGACAATCACCAACTGCACAACTGTTTGGGTTTACATTTAGGATTTTCTTCAGTTGGCAGTTGTCCTAGAACCATTGGAATTCAATTAAAAGCAGATATAAAGCATAGATTTTACCTGCCCTAGAGCATTAACTCGCTGTTTGTATCAATCGAGATTTTAGATGCTAAGTGTATTATCAAATTACCTTTGAAAAGTTCTTAATTAAAAAAATGCCTCATCTTGATGAGGAAGAAGCCAGTGAAGGGACTTTTTCAAGGATCAGTAATATACTTTTGTTTTAGCATAAATTAATTTTGCTTTGCTGCAGGATTTAAGGGTTTCTGGACAACTGCCAACTAGGGCAACTGCTAACCAGGCGACTGCCAACAGGACGACTGCCTAAAGAAAACCGTTTACAACTACACTTCACAGAAGCTGTTGTCATAATTGTTAGTTGTATTGTAGGTAGTTGTCCTAGTTGGCAATTATCCTGTTGACAATTGTCTGGTTGGCAGTTGTCCAAATACTGATTTAAGTCATTGTTAATAACATTTGGAAAGTGGTTCGCTGATGCAGCTTGGACTCCTTGCTACTTTTGATACAAACTTGCAAACAAAGGTCAGAAAAATAAACAACAGAGAGGTCATAAAAATAAAGTGTTTTGAACTGTTTTGATACTCATTGCATGTCATTTACTTTTCACAGTCCCTTTTTTCACAAAAGTGTTAGCATTTCAACCAGAAACAACGCCAGGATATAGTCACTACTGTTCATATGCGTGGGTTTCATCAGTGGTTAAATATGTCTTTGCTTAAGTCATCAGCTACCTCAGTTGGCCAAAGAGTGCCTTATTAGCCATGTATCCCTTAACATAAGTATCAACAGGTTTTTTAAAGCGTTTTAGGGACCTGATTCAGGTCCATAGAGTCAGAGAAAATTATCATCGGGTCTCTAGATTCAGAGAAAATCAGGTCCCTAGAAACAGAGAAATCGGGTCCCTACTGGGTACCTAAAATTTTCCTTAAAAAAACCTGGTATCAATATAATGTGTTGATAAAGTAATCAGCATCAATGTCATAAGTTGATAAATTTGAACTTATGTTTGACACACATACTTATGCAAAGTCTATTCCAAAAAGTTTGCTATCATGATGTAGTCAAATTGACCAACCTTTTTCAATTGATTTTAAATATAACAAAACATGTAAAAATAGCTCAACTGCAACGATTATCAAGGTGGTCCACCTGGAATTTCTAGTCGTATACAGAGGCAGCCATGAATCATTGATAAAAAGTTCACTGACCTATCTGCAATACAGTTTCGACTAATTGTTCATGAGGTGATAGCATAGCAAAGTCGTCCATTGAACATTATTTTTGAAAAGATGGTCCATGGACAAAAAAGTTGAGAACAACTACAATGTATTGATCTCTTCAAGCATAGAAATGGCATGTTGTGAGTTAGAGAATTCTTCAACATATTTAAACAAGATAGTACAGCATTTCCAAGAGAACAAGACAGTGCATTTATAAAAGACATTTGTAAGATAATTTCATATATATATATATAATCACTAACTTTTCAGTCATTTTCCATCTGTTCATCTGATGGATACAATCAGGTTTCCAGCTGTTGAAATGTGTTCAGTAATAACAAAAAAACTCCTGGATTTTCAAAAACGGCTGCATCATGGTAAAGCAGAATTTTGGTAAAAGACAAAAGGCATGTTAAAGTGGCTTGATACAAAACGTGATACTTGCTAGTAACTCCCACATCAACCTTCCCAGATAAGTGACGAAAACACAAAAAGATGGAGCAAGAGCTGCTGTGTCCTATCTCGAAGCAATTCAATTATACTAGTCTCTCCTTGCATGGGAAGTGTACATTGTGTGGACCAAATGACCACCTCTTATGACCTTAAACTGAAGTCCATAAAATGATGGAAAAAATTATTTACTGCATGTTGATGTTTTCTGCAGTAGATGCTTGGTTTCATATACCAGCAATTACATCAGGAGAGTATGATTCACCATGCTCGACCAAAGTAGTGAGACAAAGACCAAGAGGTTGAAGCACACATTATTCATGAAGCATGTAGGATCTCATCTCCAAGGACAAAAATTGTGAAAGATGTGCTGGATGTTCAAAAAAGGGGCTAGGAAAGCAAACCAAGACTTTGTACACAGAATGCAGCAAAGCATACTGCATAGCCTGCTTTGAAACTTGTCAAAGCTAAATGTGTATTTTTATGCATTTCATCCTTTAACATTGTCACTGATGTGTTCTGTGATCAGTAAGGTCATTTTTTGTAGATTTATACATCTTTCACTTAAAGACTGTGCTGAGGCACATATGACCCAACTGAAACAACTGTCAGGATAGATGTGTTCTTCCCCAATATTAAACTGCTAGTAAATTTTTGTTCATTGCAACATGTTTATTTTACCACGATAAAAACAGAGCAAGTCTAAAAAACTTGATTGTTTGTAATGCATTTAGCATAAAAATTCTGTCGCGAAAGGGTTGAAACTGTATGTCATTATGTATGCTGTAATTTTAGTTATGAAATATTGCAAATAACTGCCTTTTTCTTATATTTTGTTTGAAAAAATTGCATCAGACTTGGTTCAACAACTTATTTCCTGGGTGACACCAATTTGTCACCTCAACCCCTTTTGCTGCCATGAGCATTGAGCAATACTACCAATGAAACAAAAAGCTATATTTACTTATTGCTCTGCTGTTTTTGTGTCTGTTGGTAATGCGTCATTAATGACAGATGGATCTTTTAGGCTGTAGCCCGGCTTTACCACAAAACCAATAAATTTATGGTTCTTTTAGGATGAAAACATGCTGTGACAATATAATCTTAAAACCAAAAGTTGACACCAACAGCAAACATTTTGTGAGAGCACTTGTCCAGAAAGATAAAATGTTCTCCCATCCGTCATGTCAGACGTCTGGTAATGTACGAGGATTTTTGCACCAAAAAATGGATCGCACATGGCTTTGTACAGGCATAACTCTAGTGCCGAAAGTGGTAAAGTTCACAGGCTCAAAAGGAGTGGCAAGTCTTCTAGTCCAGGGGTTCTCAAACTTTTGGTGTTATGGAGCTCATTAAGAGATTGACCATAATTTACGGAGCCCCACAATAAATTTCTGAAAATAAAAACAAAAAAAACACATTGTTACGTGGAGCCCCGAGGTTTCTCTCGCGGAGCCCTGGGGCTCCGTACGTAGCACTTTAAGAACCTATGTTCTAGTCTGCACTCGAAAAAAAATTTTTGGTTGGGGGTGTGGTTTTTTATGAGTGACATCATAAGTGGAGGACTTTTTGGCCACCTTGGCCCACTTCGCCTGACCCTGGGCTGAAACCGTTAAGATGGTAGTATTTCGCTAAAGTTTTTATTGGAAACTAGGCTACATTCCAAGTCTTTTGATACTTTAGATGACCTGTTGGGGTTTCGGGTTCAAAAGTTATGCTCTGAAGTAATAAAAATATTTGATTAATTAGATAATTATTTAATTTGTTTATTTAAGATCATAACTTTTGAACCAGAAACCCTAGAAAGTCAAACAAAGGCTCAAAAGACTCGGACTCGAGCCTAGTTTCCAACGAAGACTTCAGCGAAATACTTTGGCCTAGCAGTTGGGCCCTAGGCCAGGTAACATGAGCCAAAATGGCCCAAAAACTAACTCACTTATGATGTCACTCACAAAAATTCCGCAACCCCAACAAAANTTTTTTTTTCGAATACGGAGTAGAAGACTTGCCAAATATTTTGAGGGTTTGGACAGCTCTCTAGCACAATCGGCAAAGGAGCTACGGCATTGGCAAGGCAACCAAAAACTGCTGGTTTTAGGCCGATTTCCAGGTATAATGATATATTTGTAGATCGGCCATCAAGGCGTTAATGCAGTAATTGATCAACCTACAGGTATCTGCTTTAATGCAAGAAATGGTCAGCTTACATTTTCTGACAGATATGGCAGAAATAGAGCATCTTACAATCTGTGTCAGATATACAATTTTCATGGATGTAGTTCTGGTATGGTTCATAAGTAAACAATACAATCACTGTAAATTACACTGAAAAAGAACCAGTTACTGTAAGACCCATCATTAAACTGTGCACTATGCAGAACACACAACAGTAAAAATACAGAAACTACTAGTATCATGCAAACAGGCACCAAAATAATTAACTGCAGTGTAACCCACATATATATTGCACAAAACATGAAACATAAGCAGTCAATAATGACACAGCCCAAAATCTTCAGTATATGTTGAATATAAACAGGTTTACATTAAGATTCCTTCTTCATTTTACTAGACCACCATGATGAAACACTTGATTTTGCTGAAACAAATGCAGAACCAACTATTTTGCCTGTGTTTGACACAACACTGTTTGCACTGTTCATAGCAGTCCCAATCTTACGTCCATGATCTGTGCTCTGTAAATTATGATGCAGACGTAAACGCATGTCACTAAGGGTGTATTGTGCTTGAAATGGATGATGAGTTTTAGTCAGAGTTATTGCTTGGTGATCACCTTTCTTCCATACCTTATAGTTAGTTGTCTGCTTCCAAGCAGCCAAAAAGTGTTCATTAAAATCATGTGCTTCCTTAGGATCAGGATTGCTTTCATTGGCTATGGACAACATGCAAACCAGGTACTCTGAAAACTGAGCTTGGATCCATTCATCACCACCTTCCCAATTGGTTGAATGCAAATATATATCATCATGACCTTCACTTGATACATGGCTCACTAAATGTTCAGCAAATCTCAAATCAGCTGCTGATAAGTGCAAAACTTGCCTTAGACTGTCATCTCTTATGTCCATACTAGCAGAATCCAAATCTATAACAACATCAGCCATGTGCCTATGTGTTAGATACAGCATATTAGTTGCTCCAACTACATATCCTCTCTCCAAATTGCTCATGAGGTCATCATGTTGTTGTAAAGCGACATAAGGCAAGCAAAGATAACCTTTGGTGAAGATCGACAATGGGAAGCCATATTTGTCAGTACCAAATGGTGATTCATAGTCTTTCAATTCTGCTAGAACTTTTATACTGCTGCTTGTCTTTTTGATGGAAGAATTAGACTTATTCCCTTGGTCACCAAAATTTTGCAAATTACTTTCTGATCTAACAGGTGAGTCACTTTGGATTTCCAATCGTGAATTTCCGAAGTCAGAAACAAGACCATTTTCATCTTCATCATCCTCTATATCATTTACTGCTAACCACTCATGTGGTTCAAGATTTTCTTGAGCATAAAACGCTGAGCTAAAGGCAGAAGTGATAGATTCCAAGCCAGAAGTAAGAGTGGATGCAACAGCCAGTGCCTTATGTGACGTTGATGACCAAAGGTCTGTTGTCACATTTCCTTTCATGTCTTCATCTGAAGTTGTATGTGGTTCATAACTGTGCAAATCATTTTCAGCGTAAATGTCAGGTTTGATATCATCGTTTTTACCTAAAGTTGAAGTGATGGCAGGTGAAATGTTGATTGGCTGCTCAGAGCAAACGGTACTTGAACATTCATTCACACCTACATGTGATGCTGAATTTAAACTAAAATCATTATTTGTATGAGTTTGATTTTCCGAAGAATTTGTCTCTATTACAGCATCTAAGTTGCTCAGAGGAACACTAGAAATCTGCATTTTTTCAACATAACTTTGGAAAGCCGAAGTACAGAATAGAAGCCCTTGATCAATCATGCAAGGATACAGCGACAGCAATGACAAGATGCCTCCAGAAAGATGCTTCACTGGAGAGGCGTAAAACAGGATTCTTCGTTCCAACAAGATCAATTTAAATAACATAACAATTTGATGATGAAACTTCAAAACTAAAGATCTAACAGAAAGTCCCACTAATTGTTGTGACTCATCGGTATTTGTAACAGATAGGTTCACATGCTCATACAACTGTTTCAAAATTTCAATTTTTGAAAAATCTTTTTCCTCAAAGTATACTTGTGTTATCATCTGCAGCTTAGCATGCAAAATTCCATAAAGTGGTTTTTGGCTCAAAACAACAACACTCTTTTGCACAGTTCCTCGAGTGACATCAGCATCTTTCCGCTTCAGCAAATGTGATGGTATTTGCCTGTAACAAGAAACTCCAAATACAGTAGTTTGTTTCTCATAGTGGCTGCGAGGAGGCAAGTGGAAATAAATAGTGTCCTCATCAAAGTTATGAGCACCATCAGGCAATGCCAAGGATGGTAAAAATTTCCATTCTTCAGGTACACATGTACAATTATAAGATTCATCACAAAACAATGGTGGATATGCATATTCTACTTGGCATCCCTTTTTGTGATGAAAACCAACAACAACGATATGAAGGACAGCTGGAGCTACTTTGTCATTCATCTGTTAATTTACATTTGAACAACATTAGACATCAACTAATATTCCTCAAAAGCAACAAACTGATGATATTTATATTGACCAATGAAAGTCTAGGAAAAGAGCAAAACTTGTAAGTCCATCATTGAAAAAAAACATTAGCATTACAGCAGTGATAGTATTGTGGATATTCAATCACAAAAAGCTAGTATAGCATGTGGTGTTCCACAAGGCTCTAATCAAGGGCTTTTACTTTTCTTACTCTATGCAAATGATATTACACATGTCTCAAAATTTAAAACAACGTTATTTGCAGATGACACAGTTCTTTCTTTTTCAGCAAAATCAGTCATTGATCTTAAAAAAAAGGGTAACAAGAAACTACATAATATTGATAACTGGTTGAAACATAATTATCTCTAAATTATAATGAAACTCATTACATGCTGATTACAAAACAGAAAATACCTCTGGACTTTAACATGAACATTAATAATCATATTATATCCAAAGTTAAGAATGTTAAATGCTTGAGAGTAATATTAGATGACAAGCTATCCTGAAAGTCGCACATAGCTCAAGTGAAAAAATAAATATATGTCCAAAGCCTATGGAGCTCTTTCAAGACTGACATTACCCTCCCATTAATTCCTTAATAATAGTACAGTAGAATTTGCTAATTCGTCACCTCAAGGAGATTAGAAAAAAGTGACGAATTAGGCAAAGTAACGAATTATGCAAACAGGTGAAAACTCTATCATAAAACTCGTATACTTTATCATAGTAACTCGTATACATAGTGCTCTTATTTGCAGTAAAATACAAGATTATGACGTTATGGTTGAATACAACAATTAAATCCTCTGCTCTATCTGGACTTCTCCAAATAATCAAGCACCTTTTAAATCTTTAATAAACTTGTCAACGTTCTCTCAGTGGAGAGTCGGGTCACACTTCAAACCTCGTGTATAAATTCGATAAACAAATTGCGAGGTGCAACAATTCTCAAATAAAGATCCTTCATTTGTTTGAATTCCAATACGTACTAGCTGCTTAGACATCAAAAGGGAAACTGCAAATGACAAATTAAACGAACAAAACGCTTCCCAAGGATAGAAAGAGGTGATTAATTAGACAAACAGAAATGTACACAAAAGATAGGGATTCTGCCGGGACCAGCGAAAAGTGACAAATTAAGCGAATTGACAATGACGAATTAGACGAGTTCTCCTGTATATTAACACTTTGACGCCCGGGTTAATTTAAGCAGTTCACAAAAAAACAGCTGGATCACACGTGGCTTTGCGCGAGAATATCTCCGCTCCTGTTCGGGTTACGGACCTGGTCGAAGTGTCAAAAGACACAGCAAGTCTTGTAGTTTACACTCGAAAAAAAATTTTTTGTTTGGGGGGTGTGGTTTTTTTGTGAGTAACGTCATAAGTGGGAGGACTTTTTGGCCACCTTCGCCTGGCCCTGGGCGCCAATCGTTAGATGGTAGTATTTCGCTAAAGTTTTTGTTGGAAAATAGGCTACAATCCAAGTCTTTTGATACTTTGGATGATCTGCTGGGGTTTCGGGTTCAAAAGTTATGATCTAAGTTAGTAAAAATTTTTGACTAATTTGTTAATTAGATAATTAATTAATTTGTTTATTTAAGATCATAACTTTTGAACCAAAAACACTATAAAGTCGATCAAAGTCTCAAAACACTCGGACTCGAGCCTAGTTTCCAATGAAAACTTCAGCAAATACTTTGGCCTAGTGGTTGGGCCCTAGGCCAGGCAACATGGACCAAAATGGCCCAAAAACTACTTTACTTATGACGTCACTCACAAAAAATCCGCAACCCACAACCAAAAAATATTTTTTCGAGTGCAGAATATAAGACTGTCCGATTCGTTTGAGCCCTTGAACAGCTTTCTAGCGTAATCGGCAGAGGAACTAGGGCTTTGGTAAGGCAACTGACAACTGCTGGTTTTAGGCTGATTTCAAAGTACGAATATATCGTACCCCAGCTCTCAAAGTGTTAAAGTCTAGTCTGCTCTCATCTTCAGTATGCAATAAGCAGTTGGGGATCAGCATCAACATATTTACTTAAAACAATAAAAACAACACAGAAAAAAATCATAAGATTGATTACATTTAGTTCATATATATAGATCAAATGCTGAAAAACTCTATGCATAGCTCAAAATTTTTAATCTTAATGACATCTATAAGTTACAATTTATACGTTAGCCGATACCGATCACGGATGTTTGCAAAATTTTTAAATCTTGTTTTCTGCTTCATTGTGAAAAATATGATGTATTCTGCACCTTACCTTTTTTTGAAAACCTTCAAAAATCAAGATTTATGGGCTAAAATTTTTTAAATTGTAGCAATTGGAAATTTTCCTGTGATTTTTAATTATTCTGATTAATGACTATGCTTTTGTTTTGGTTGCGATGGCTGACGCATGCTTCGTGGTTATCTTGTCTGCTTGTTTATGAAAACGCACCTGCTAGCATTGCTGCAAGATAACCGCCTTGACTTGGTTTGACTTTGTTGTGCTTTCTTGAACAAGTTGTCTGGATGCATGAGAAATATAACAGCATTTTGCCAACACCTACTGGGGCCAATACTGATATATCAGTGAAACCCAAATATCAGCCTGATATATTGGCCAGGCCGATATATCAGTCTCTCTAGTTTCAATACAAGTTTCAAAAGAAATTGTGCCATCAGGCACGAGTTACTGTTAGGATTCTTAACTGAGGAGTGCGATGTAAAAAATAATATAATTCAATTGCACTGTCAGACTTGGATAAAAAAATCTGAATCCTAGTGTTCCTAGGAATCTGGCTCCAACTCCACCCAAAAATCTCTGACTCTTTGTTGACTCCACAACCCAGATAAAATTACAACTTTTGTGTGTAATGCAACTATGCGCTACCATGCCATATTGTGTAGGTAGTCGGCCACGCAAGGTCACCTGTAAGGTAGCTAGCTACCACATGATTCAGTACATGGTTATCACCACAAACAGACTGAAACTCAGAATTCCTTTATATAATAATGCAGTGAAAATGTAGTTAGAGTGATTTCAGCAGGTAATCTCTGATTACGCTAGGGTTTTCAGTTTTCCATGTTACAGTGTTAATGTTACGATTTTAGGTTTGGCTTTGGATTTTTAAACCTAAAAAAATTTTAGGTTTAGGGTTAGGAAGTGGCTACAGAACTGCCTTGCATGACATGGTTCGAATAAACAAAGGCAGTGGCTACAGAACCCAGGGTTGCGGAGCCAGAGCTGCTTTCAAAATTTAGCTGGAGCCGGAGCTGTTTTTTAAATTTAGCCGGAGCCGGAGTTTAATTTAGTAGCTTCGGCTCTGGACCCTTTTTGAGATGCATCATCCAACACTATTTGCTAAGCACGCTGAAAAACAAGGTTCTCTGAACTGACTCACGCCTTACAGCACCTTACTATCGTCAATTATGAACTATGACTAGACAATAGCGCTCAGTGATGTACACAGCTGGCTAGACGCCACGCTTGCCTGCATGCTGATCGCACTTGGGAATTGCACCGAGATTGTTTAACAGGTCAGTAGTAGCTGACTAGTGTGGTGGCCAGAAGATGGCGCCACATGTAAATAAATGGTTACCGCTAGATGGTGTCCATGAGTATCAAGTCACTGTGATAGTCACCACAAGCGAATAATCGTAGTTCACTTATCCCTATATAATGATAGTGCAACCTAGTAGTAGTAGAGTGAAGTCAGTGATGGATCTCTATTGCTGCTGGTTGCTTTCCTGTCAGTTAATGCCCCGAATTACCATCTTTCTCTTGTGCTTGCCTCAGTAGTTCAAGGCGATGCAGTCAACTGCAACAAATGGCACCCGATAAGGGA